>Ga0247816_10000001_pt1 | contig 166194 bp, 142 predicted proteins | sample UWRJL209509C1_FD_179930 | JGI IMG/M metagenome (GOLD analysis project Ga0247816, IMG submission 179930) | Plant litter microbial communities from Arlington Agricultural Research Station in Wisconsin, United States - UWRJ-L209-509C-1 | ecosystem: Environmental > Terrestrial > Plant litter >...
ATAAATAGGTTTTTTCGGATAAATTTCCGAAAGCTGACCACCTATCTGAGGTAAGTAATCAATTAAATGACAACGCATTTTAAGTAAACCTGCTTCGAAAATGGCAAACAAACCTACGGGGCCTGCGCCAATTATGGCTATATCTGTAGAAATCATGTATTTAAATTTGTGGCGAATTTACAAAATTAGTTTGTAATGGTTCTGAATTGTATGAAATTGGTTAAAAATTGAGTTAAAATTGACAATGTATACGGATTTAATGGAATATGGAGAGTTGTCCCTAAATCAGCTGTTAGGACATAATTTACTATTTTGAATACGGGAGATTCAACTAGTTCGCTATCTTTGGTCTATTGATGACAAAGAATATATATTTTGCCTCTGACTTTCATTTAGGATCTCCCAATCATGCGGAGAGCCGTATTCGTGAAGACCGTATTGTACGCTGGTTAACTTCTATAGAGAACAGCTGTTCTGAATTGTTCCTGATGGGAGATGTTTTTGATTTCTGGTTTGAGTACAAAACAGTAGTGCCTAAGGGTTATATCAGGTTGCAGGGCAAACTTGCTGCGATGTCTGATGCGGGAATCAAGATCTATTTTTTTAAGGGTAATCACGACATGTGGGTAGATGATTATTTTACCAAAGAAATGGGTATTCAGATCGTCAGTGATGAATTGATCATTAACCGGGGTGGAAAAAGCTTTTACTTGCACCACGGTGACGGATTGGGCCCCGGGGATGCAAATTACCGGGTGCTGAGAAAGATTTTCCGTAATCCTGTTTGCCAGTGGTTGTTTTCTGTATTGCCCCCCAGGATCGGACTAGGGATCGCTAATGGCTGGTCGAGCAAAAGCAGGAAGATCAATGTGCTGGTAGAAGAACCGTTTATAGGTGAAGAAAATGAATGGCTCGCTATATATTCAAGAGAGGTCCTGGAAAAACAGCACTATGATTATTTCATCTATGGTCACCGTCACCGCCCGATGATTATTAACCTGAATGACAAAAGCCAGTATTATAATACCGGAGAATGGTTTACTTATAATTCTTATGTGTTTTTTGATGGCAAAGAACTGCACCTTGAATATTTTGAAAAGGCTGACGATTAAACAAAAAAGCTGAAGAATAAAGACACCTTAAGGTATGGCTGATAAATTATTAGCTGCATTAATTGAAAAACCTTATTTTTGTAATCCTATAAATACCAATTGCTTTAGCGCATCTTATAATATAGTTGCTCCCGATAGTTTAATGCGGGTTTTATGTACTATATCAATTTGATTGACGAATGCAATTATTTGTTTTCTGAATAAAAAGAATATGTTAGAGAAATTAGAAGCTATAAAAATCCGCTGGGAAGATGTTGAGGAACAGTTAAGCAATCCTGATACGATGCAGGATATGAAACGTTTTGCCCAGTTAAATAAAGAATATAAGGACCTCACCAAAATTGTAGAAGAATATAAAGTCTACAAGAATGTAATGAGTAACATCGATGCCAATAAGGAAATCCTGAGTACTGAAAAAGACCAGGAGATGCGTGAAATGGCTAAAGAGGAGCTTGACGGGTTATTGAAAGAACAAGAAGAGATTGAAGAGCGTGTGCGCCTGATGCTGATCCCTGTTGATCCGGAAGATGCTAAAAATGCCGTGTTCGAGATCAGGGGCGGTACTGGTGGTGACGAAGCTGCATTATTTGCAGGTGACTTATACCGTATGTACAGCCGTTTCTTTGAGCAGAAACGCTGGAAAGTCGAAGTAGTTGATGTTACTGAAGGAACAGCTGGTGGTTACAAAGAGGTGATCATGAAAGTTTCCGGAGAAGATGTTTACGGACAATTGAAATATGAGTCTGGCGTACACCGTGTACAACGTGTGCCTGATACAGAAACCCAGGGCAGGGTACATACTTCTGCGGCATCAGTTGCGGTATTGCCAGAGGCCGAGGAAATCGATTTCTACCTGAACCCTGCAGATATTGACTTGCAGACTTCCCGTTCAGGTGGTGCAGGTGGACAGAACGTAAATAAGGTAGAAACTAAAGTGCAGCTTACCCACAGGCCTTCGGGAATGGTAGTTGTTTGTCAGCAGGAACGCTCTCAGTTAGGTAACCGTGAAATTGCAATGGAAATGCTCCGTAGTAAGTTGTACGATATCGAAGTGCAGAAGAAAAATGGTGACATTGCTGCGAGACGTAAGACTATGGTATCTACGGGTGACCGTTCTGCGAAGATCAGAACTTATAATTATCCGCAGGGAAGGGTTACCGATCACCGTATCGGATTAACACTTTACAGCTTGAATAATGTGATGGACGGTGGCGTTCAGGAACTAATCGATGCATTACAGTTTGCTGAGAATGCAGAAAAGATGAAAGAGGGCTCTGTGGCTTAATGAGTTAGGTTTTATTTCAAAAATACTTGTTATTTTAATTTTGTAATGTGATTATAGTTCCTATATTTGCATTCCCGAAAGGGACAACGGACCGGTAGTTCAGCTGGTTAGAATGCCGCCCTGTCACGGCGGAGGTCGCGGGTTCGAGTCCCGTCCGGTCCGCAAAAAGCCTTAACTGTAAAAAGTTGAGGCTTTTTTGATTTAAAAGCTTTTCAAAATATTTCTTTGCTCACCACCTTACCACAATCCTGTAACGGATCCCTTTGGTAGTTTGGTTAATCTGCTTAAAATGAAGGTGCAAATGAAGGTGCAAATGAAGGTGCGTTTCCTCGTATTGATAAAGACGTTCTAAGAAATATAATTGATTACAGAGATAGCCCTACTATTTTGTGTGGTCATCAAAGTTGACAAATGATCTATATTTTTGTTAAAATACGGACCTGTCAATCTTTGTATCCCGGATGGCCCAGGCTTTGGCAAGTTGTGCTTTTGACGTAACTGGTTCTTTAAGCCCCTTCTGTGCTATGGTCAGGCCTGTCAGCGACCAGCCGTTCCCTGGATTAACCCTTAGATCGGCATTGTAAACTTTTTCAGCGGCAGCATATTTGCCAGCCTTTAACATTACATTTCCCAGGTACTGTCTTGCAGGGATCGACCAGCTTCTTGGTTCATTGTAGATCAGCCTGTCTTCTGCAGCGACTGCTTTCTGATATTCCGCAATGGCCAGCTCAAGGTGACCTTCTTCTTCCGCAATTGCCGCAGTAAGGATGGGTTCTGCGACTTTGGCAATGGCATAGGCAGTACTGGCAATACCGGGATCAGCTTTGAGTGACTCATCTGCCAGTTTCGCTCTCAGTGCTTTAAGCTCATTTTTTGCCATTAGTTCATGGTGGGTTCGTGCATAGGCAATGCCTTTAGCAAAATTAAGGTAAATATCATAACTGATAAGTGTGTCTGTAGGCATTGTCTTGAGCACATCTTCCCATTTTCCAAATCTCACATTAGTCATAATCGGCGTAGCATAGGCAAATTGGAGGTAATTTCCCATTGCACCTTTCAGTGAAAGCATGCCTGTCGTCGCGATTTTTTCACTTACTTGTTTAGCTGAGTGGATAGCACGACTATAGCTACCAGCCATTTCGGCCAGTGCTTCCTGCAAATGAAGTGCATGAAGCTCATATAAAAAGGCGCTGTTAGTCACTGGTGCATATATTGTTTTATATTTATTATAACCCGCAATCGCATAATCATTCACTGCAATCCCTCTCTTGTATTCACCGGTGCGGATATAAATGTGCGAAGGCATGTGAACTATATGCGCTACTGATGGCATCAATGTATCGAGCAGGTGAGCACTTTTGGAGGCGAGTTCGGGCTGCACCGATCCTTCGATAACATGTATGTAATAATGGTTTGCACCAGGGTGTTTCGGGGAAAGTGCAATTGCCTCTTTCAAGACGTTTGCAATCAATGGGGTCCAGGCTTTTGGCGTCATGTCATGCTGATACAGGTCCCATGGATGAAGTAACAGCATAGCGTCTGCATATAAGGTTACCGCGTCAGGATTAGATTTATGGTGCTCATACACTTTCTCCATTGCCAAAGCGTAGTTTTTTCTAAGGTCAGTTAGATTGATGGTAGTATCGAGACTATAACGATGCTGGATAGCCTCAATAAGGTCTTTCTCTAGCACCGTGCAACCTGCGGAGAGTGCCTTGCTTTTTTGGGCTGCCTCAAGTGCTTCCCGCGGTGCCTTATAGGACATCTCTTCATTGATGGTGGGGCCCAGCGACAATGCCTTGCCATACCAGCCCATAGCAAATTCCGGATCAAATTTTACAGCCTTACTGAATGATGCAATAGCCTCAACGGCATGAAAGGCGAAATACATGGATATTCCCTGGTTGTAATAATACTGTGCACTGTCTGACGAAGTACTTACCTTCCATTTATAATTTCCCCAACCTGTCAATGCAGGAATTTCTATCGCAGAATCTCCGGGGAGAAAATTGGCGGCGCGGCACATTGAAACGGCTTGTGGGTAATATAAAGCACGCTGATAGGCAACGCCTGACTTAGGCTTTGTATAAAAGCTTTGGGCAGTGATGAAAACTACCAATATTGCCGCGACAATCAAAAAACCAATTCGTTTCATAGTGGGTTGATTAAAAAAGCAGTTAATTGCAAATGTTCAATTAATATGAACACTTGCAAAAATAACTGAACACGCAATTTAAAACAATCCCCAGTACTGGTGATAAGCCGGGCAGAAGACTAATTCCTTATTTGTTCCAGTAGTGCAAAAGTACACCAAAGATAGGGCGATTGGCCGTGGTAATCGCCTACATTTCGCGGCCGGTCATAGTAGTACTGTTTGTCATTTTTTTTGTTGGTTCCAACACAAACTTCTGTTACTGCACCTTTTTCATTGATATATGGAATTAAACCCAGCCAGGCTTTCCGGGCAACCGGGCCAAATTCATTTTCATTTAACCAGCCGTGTCGTACACCCGAAATTAAAGCATAAGTAAACATGGCCGAACCTGATGTTTCCGCCCAGCAGTTCGGATCGTCGATAAGTTGGTTCCACGTGCCAGACGGGTTTTGGTAATTCTTCAAACTCTTCATCATGGCCCGGTATCCTTGCAGAATGCGGAGACGGTCTTTATTATCTTTTGGTAAACTACGAAGCAATTCGGTCATCCCCGCTGCCATCCAGCCGTTGCCCCGCCCCCAATAGAATGGAACATCAGGCGCGTGGTAAAAAAGCCCGTTGGGGCGCTGGAGTGAATCAAGGTACATTACCATTTCTTTGGCGGCCCGGTCAATATATTTTTTGTCCTTCGTTACTTTATACGCCTGGGTCTGCACAATGGTGATCATATACATGTCGTCTATCCAGAGGCGGGTTTGCCAGGAATAACCTTTTTCTCCCCACGCTGTTTGTTTAACACTTGCTTTTTCCGGGAGGATCCATTGTGTATCTGCATAAGGCAACCCGAGTTCAAGATATCTTTCGTCGTTGCTAATTTGATAAAACTCAAGCGGGAGGCTGCCAAACATGTTGAGATCTACATGATTCATTATAGGAAGCAGCGCTCTTTCTGTGTTAAACAAGGGTTCAAATTTGTTTTTTAATAACCGCGCAAGCGTTGTATCCCCAGTGATTGACGCAAACTTAATTGCCCCTGTCCAATTAAATGTTTCAGGATAACCGATCCATTTTCCGGCATGAAGCATATGTTTTCCATCTACAAAACGATATGCCAGGCGTTTTCCCACTTCTTTGGGGGTGTATCCCTGAGGAAAATCAGAAAGCATACTTTTCTGGGCATATAGAACATGGAACGGGAAAAAAAGTAATAGTGCAAATAGTTTTTTATACATAAGAATTTATTTTGAAATAAATAAGCATTGATTATTAATCAGATTGAAGCCCTAATGTGAATCTTCATCTGCTACCGCTTCCTGCCAGGTTTGCCAAACCGGTACAGCAGCATCATAACCGCTATATCCAAAGTTCTGGTGCAGTTTTGCTCCTCCGTTGGCATCAATTTCGTTTTGAGGAATAGGCCAGCTGATGTTGTATGGCGCAATAGTATATGACCGGTTTCTTACCGTTACTTTGCCTTTGTTATAAAAATCATTGTAGTGCTGTATCCGCTGATACCAATAACTATTTACTGATAAATTATCTGCATTATATACATTTCCCCATTCATCGCTCTTTCCGCTTAAGGCTAAACTGTAAGATACCCGGCTCAATTCGGTGAACCTCCATTCTTCCATATTTAGTTCCCTGGCGCGTTCGCTCATGATATCACCAATATTGACGCTTGCATATAGCCGGCTACATTGTGCACGTCTTCTAATCACGTTGACATCCTCAGTCGCGGCGGCTACGTCACCTTTATAGTATTTAGCTTCCGCGCGTAACAGATAGGTTTCTGCAAGACGGTAAAAATACCAATCGCCTGCGCCGCCCCGGTGGTCTGCACTATTTGGATTTTGGGTGGCAATGGGATCTTCGATATAGTATTTATAATGTGGATAATCAAACCAGTTACGGATCGTATCCTTGCATAGAAGTACTCCCGCGGTACTACGGAGACGAAGGTTTTGTCCATAATTGGTGCTGGTTGGATCATTGTATTTAAGAGACTCCATAGTAACCCAATTGCCAACAGTAATATTATGCCGCAGGTCTGTTTGATCATTGATGCTGTTGAGGTTCCAAACACCTTTTTGAGCATAATAAGTTGGACGGATGACGGCAATTCCCCTTCCCAAAGCACGGTTATAATCATAGAGTGCGCGATAGCTGGAGTTAGATGGTGCGTAAAACCTCACCGCCTGTTTACCATCTGGTGTTGTTGTGGCACTATTATCCAGCATTGGCCCCCAGTTACGTACCGCATTTAAGTTTATCCCCATATCAGTGTTATTCCGGTTGATCATCACCAGTATAGCCTCTTTGTTAGCGCCGATCACCTTGTTTTCGGGACGGTGCAAATCCCATATCACATTACGGGTGACCGGCCATACATTTGCGTAGGGACTGATGAATGTGCCAAAATTACCGTTCATCAGTGAATAACCAGAATTGTTAATCAATGTGTCGGCCTGTGCGATTGCTTTGTCCCACTGACCTGTTGCCAGATAACATTTTAACAGCAACTGGCGGCATGCCCCTTTGTTAACCAAACCCGTCAAACTCATTTGTGATTGATTAGGCACCCATTTGACTGCCTTTTCCATATCAGCAGTGATGAATTGCAAAATTGCCTCGCGTTTGGTAGACTTATAATTAATTTTAGGAGATGTTAACAGTTTTGTTATCAGTGGGACATCCTTGAACTGAAAGCACAGTGCCATGTAGCGGAAAGATCGGTGGAAAAGTGCCCGGCCGCGATACTCATTTTTAACGGCGTCACTTAGACCTTCAACTTTGTCAACATACGTGAGTATGGTGTTGGCATATTTAATACCGTTGTAGGTTTCTCCCCAAAAAAATGGCAGGCGTTCCGGCATATCGGTAGGCGTTAAACGGGTGGCGATATCTGCAAATATATTACCATCATCTGTTTTGCCGGCTACTGCCACATCCGAAAACATATATTCTGTGCTCAATGGCCGTCCCAGGTCCACAACCGAAGTATATGTCCAATAGGAACGCAGATGACGGTCACTAATGGCCATTGCTGCATCTAGACCACTTTGTGTGGTAAAAGTTGCGTCTGGTTCAAAGAACGACAGCGGATCTGGCTCCAGAAAATTCTTTTTGCAACCCAATAAAGTTGCTGCTATCAAAGCAAATATAAAAAGGGCGCCGTGGGGTTTTTTAAAGTATTTATTGTTCATATTCTTATGTTTAAAAAGATGCATTGATTCCAAAGGTGAAAATCCTTGGAGCTATAGTTCCGGTCTCAACATCCCAGTATTTCCAGTTTTTATCCCTGGCCCAAACCGCAACGTTTCGTACCGAACTGTAGATCTTTAATTTTTCTATTTTCACTCTGGATAATAATTTGGAGGGTAGGGTATATCCCACGGTTACATTCTCCAGGCGGATAAAGGAACGGTCGATGAGCATGTTTGGAGCGTTTACGCCCGCAGGCCCCTTGGCGTCCAAACGTGCAAAGTCATTGGTAGGGTTCTCAGGGGTCCAATATTCCCTCTCGAAAGCATTCCACAGGAAGGTTAGTTCGGAGTTGGTGTTCGTTTGGTTCAGGAAAGCACCATTCAAACTTTTATGGCCCCAGTAAGAGTACATGTTAAAGGAAAAATTGAAACTCTTGTATGTAAAATCGTTACGGAGGGACATCATAATTGGCGCGTTGGTTTGTCCCAGAAATTCCTTGTCATTATTGTTGTAGACAGGTGTAATACTTCCGTCCGCATTTATCTTATCATCTGCAGTATAATTATTTGCTACTTTGGGATCACCCGGACGTTGCCCATATCTCTTTGCCTCTTCCACTTCGTTGGCCTGCCATATTCCTGTGACCCTGTAATTCCATATTGTGTTAATTGGTTGTCCGATAAACCAGCCATTGGAAATATCATCACGCTCTTTTGTACCGATTACGTTTCCGGAAGCATCAAGTACATTATCATAGATATAGTAGAGGTTTTTAATAATGTTTTTGTATTTGGAAAAACCAAACGTGGTATTCCAGGAAAATGTATTGTTATAAATGTTCCTGGAATTGATTGAAAATTCAACGCCTCTGTTTTCTACCTTTCCCAAATTGGTGGTGATATTACCTACACCTGCAAAATCTGGCAGGGACCGGTTCATAATCATGTCTACAGTAGGGGTGATATAAAAATCGAAGGAGCCTGTAATACGCTCGTTAAAAAAACCAAAATCTATCCCTGTATTGAATGCTTCTGTTTTTTCCCAGCTCAACTGGGGATTAGCGAGCCGGTCCATCAATAAATACCTGTATTGTATCAGGTTCCCACTCGCATCTATGTAGCCCATCGTGGCACCGGCGCCAGCACCGAGGTTCGCCAGTGCAATATAAGGGTTGTTTAGCGAGCGGTTTCCATTTTGCCCCCATGACACCCTCAGCTTACCAGAACTCATCGGCTTCCACTTAAAAAACTTTTCATTGGTGAATGTCCAGGCAAATGCGGTAGAGAGGAACGTAGCCCTGGGATTGGATGATCCAAAGGCAGAATATCCATCACGACGGACCGATGTGGTAAGCATATAACGGTTGTCATAGGCGTAAAATAAACGGGCAAGCATACCGTCGGCTGTTTCCTTGATATCATCGCTGTCGTAGCTGCTTTTGTTTTTGTCACCGTAATATGTTTCGTGGTACCCCAGCACATCGCTCGGCAGTATATTGCGGGCTTCGATCCTGTCCATCCATCTTTGTCTTTTTTCTGCTTCCTGCACAAGCGTTACAGCAAAGCGGTGTTTCTTACCAAATTGATGTTCCCAGTTGATGGTGTTGTTGAGCGACCAGTCGAATCGTTCAGACGCTTCGCGATTTACCAATCCGTTTGTGCCTTTCCAATTGGGATGATTGGCAGATTCCCAATAACGATCATGGAAGTATTGATATCGCGGAGCGCCATTGAATGAATAAGTTATATTGAAGGGCAGTTTGACCCTGGCAGTGAGGATGGTGTTGAATACTGTATATCCTTTGTCAAGAGCAAGGTAATTGCGGTCAAAATCATAATTGTAACCTCGGTTAGCTACAAAACTGTCGCCCATAGGATTAACTACGAGTGCTCCGTTAGAATCTTTATAACTCGCAAATGGGGAATTTGCCCTGATTTGCTTGTCCCAGTTAACCGCGAGATCACCATCGGTGCGGTGTTGGAAATTTACATTTGCCCCAACCTCAAGCCAATTGGTGATTTTTCCTTCCACCTTTAAATTAGAGCGGACCGCCGAGTAGTCGTTACCAACAACAACGCCTTCGTTGGACAGGTAGCCGAGGGACATATAATAATTGATCCGGTCGCTAGCGCCCGATACGCTCAGGTTATGATCATGATTTAATCCGGTTCTGAAGCTGTGTTCGTACCAATCGAAACTTTGTCCTGATAGAAAGTTTGATAAGGTAACTCCATCTAGAAGCAAACGTTTGGCCCAGATTTCATTATCCGTAGCACCTGAGGTATTAGTGGAATATGTTCTCCATTGGTCAGCTGAAATGCCAAATTTTGATAAATCTGAAGGCCTGGCATAATAACCCGGTTGAGTTTGGGAAGCGGCCTGATAGGCTTCATATTTACCTGTTGATGGATTAACCCCATAAGTAGCAGCGGTGTACCAATCCTGACGATACTGCATATATCCTTCAGGGCCAAATACATTCCGATTAGCCCCCATAGTGACTATGCCCAGATTAGAAGTGAAGTTAATTACTGGCTTGCCTTTCTTACCTTTTTTCGTGCTGATGATCAGCACCCCGTTGGCAGATTTAGCTCCATAAACTGCAGCAGCAGAAGCATCCTTCAGCACATCAATTTGTTCAATATCATCGGGATTAATTTCAGACAGCTCTCCATAAAATATGGTTCCATCTAATATAAGCAGCGGATCATTGTGCCCCCCATCGGTATAAACGGAACGTTGTCCGCGAATTTGGATGCTACCGCCACCTTTGGCAGAAGGGTCTAGCCCAACCGTCACACCCGGAATTCCGCGTAAAATGTCCTGCGTGATATTAGGATTTTGATCAGCAATTTTATCCGGTCGGATTTGGGTTATGGAGCCGGTGAGGTCTTTCTTTTTCATCACCCCATATCCAATCACCACAATATTTTCAAGCGACTTGCTTCCTTGCGCAAGTTTTATTTGTAAATCACTTTTATCACCAACAGTAATTGTTTGTGGATCATATCCTGTATACGAAAACAGCAATACCGAATTGGCGGCTATCTGTAATGAAAATGTACCATTGGCATCAGTGGTTGTTCCTGATTTTATGTTTGCAATTCTTACCGTAACACCAACAAGGACTTCTCCTGTTGTAGCGTCTTTTACGATACCTTTTACCGTTTTATTTTGGGCGAAAACAGTTAAATGCAAAAGGAATGTGCATAAACACAAAAAGAAATTTCTTGGCAATACTGATCTACTGCTGCTCAGAAATGAGTATAGTTTAATCATAGATAATTTATTAGGTTATATATTTGGTTTAATCGTGTTATTTGAGATATAGCCAGTCAGGTTACTATCGGTTCTGCGAATGATGAATCGGCAAATGGAGGGAGCGGCAATGATTAATAAATGGCTGACTATCTTTCAAAGAAAAGCAATAATGTCTACAGATTTTGTTCAACTTTTTGTCGAAATTTCTCATTTTACTTTTTCTCTATGGGGGTGCGATTTGCCTGAGCCGCAATTTGATTTAAGCCTGATTTGAAAACAGATAAATTAAGGGTTGTGATATGAGGCTTCTGAAGGAGGGGAGTTGCGCAGGCAGGATTATTTTTTCAAATCTAAAAGCCTGGTAATTTCTTCGAAATTATCAGGCTTTTGTTCTACGTTGAGGAGTTTCAGTTTCGATTGTTTTACAGAATAATGGAAGTCTTTTGCAGTACTCAGCTGTGTCCAGTTTACTACAACAGAATCCCGCAAAGTCTTAATGTTTTGATAAGTCTGCGTTTCGATAGCAGTCCTGTCCAGGTTCTGATCAGTATGATAGATCAGTTCACTGCTAGTCTTGAGGAACAGTTTTTTAGTATAGTATTGCCCGCTGATACCCTTTAGAATTCCGATAGTGTTATAAGTATAGGTGGCTGTCCAGTGATGTAACTGATCGTCAGTCTGATGGTTTTTGTTTTTAACCTCAACTGAAATGATTTTATGGGCGGGATTTTCTTTTTGATTTCGCCAGTTTTTTCTTGTTAAGGGTTCCAGATTAGAATCATAATCGCCATATCCATCCCTTAAGAAAAATGCCAGATCCATTACAGATTTTTCCAGCAACAATTTTCGCTTCAAAAAATCGTAATACGGTTTGTTGAGGAAATATACATCATTGTCTATCGCTATCCGACTGGCCGGCAAAAAGGTAACTTTAATATCGGCGCCATCAGAGCTCAAAAAGCGTATTGTATTTCCTATAGAATTTCCCTCTGCCCAAAAAGTATATCTGGAAGGCTTTTCTCCATCAATCTTATTCCATTTGTATATGATAACGGTATCTGTATCCTGGGAAAATATAGCGGCATAATTTTCGATTGTACTTACGTCTTCGTCATCTTTTACAGCCATCTGGATCAGTGATACTGTATACTGTTGGTTCTTCTGTACCTGCGCGTGGGCAACCTGCACTGTGATAAACGAGATGGAAATTATCAGGATTAAAAGGAATCTATAACGCATACTGTAGTTTGGTTCCTTAAACTACACAAAATATTTATTATAAGCCTTGAGAAAAGCCTTCTCAGATTAACATTGCATTCAGTTCGGGTTTTCACCGAGAGTTGACAGAAGGTTAACCGGACATTGACCGTTGTGCACAGAGCATGCACAGGGCCTGAACAGGGCCTTGTTAGGGTAAAAGCCGAAGGAAGGATCTGTGCATGTCCCGTTTATGTCCCGTTTGGGCTATGTGCATTCCGGTCAGTCTCCGGTCAACCTTCGCTCAGTGCTGCCTCAATCCCACTATTGAATAGCTATTAGGTCTCCGCTTGTGCGGATATGAGTTTTAATATACGAAATATTACGGGGATGTCCGGGCTTAAATTCCCCGTTATTGGGGATATTATAATCTATCGGATCAGCTTAGATTTACATTAACAAATTAACTGCCAGTAATGTAATTAATTGGGCGGATTTCTCACAATATAGTATTGCAGGTGCAATACAAACTCACGCTGTATTTTTGGGGCAAATTCCAACTGATACAGCGACTTAATCATACTAAATATATAAGGCATGACAACTACATGGAAAGCTGATCTAACACATAGCGAATTGTTTTTTAAAATAAAACATTTGATGATCAGTGAGATAACTGGTTCTGTTACCGGATTTAAACTGGATGTTCAAACTGAGGGAAATGATTTTGGAAATGTAAATGAACTGAAGTTTGATGCAGATCTGGAATCGTTAAATACGAATAACCAATCACGGGACGTGCATTTAAGATCGGCAACATTTTTTGATGTTGAAAATTTTCAATACCTGACATTCGAAGGCATCAGCTTTGAAAAGATGGGTATGGAGCCTCGGACAATACTTTCAGCACTGAGGAATGATTACCAGCTGGAAGGTAATCTTACGATCAAGGGAGTTACAAGACGGGTTACGCTTCAGGGCGAATTTGGCGGTACTGCAATTGATGTTTGCGGGCGTAAAAAAGCAGGATTTACTGTGCGGGGCAAAATCAGCAGAAAAGAATTTGGTCTGGACTGGGAAGGAAAAACTGATGCTGGAAAACTCATTTTGGGAGATGAGGTAAGAATCTTCGGCAACATTCAGTTGGTTAAGCAGGCTTAATCATGTACAGATATATTTTATCCTACTATCCACAATAACCTTGCGAATTGAAAAAAGCGGTTGTTATTTGATCTTTATCATCAGTAACAACCGCTTACACATTCAAAAAGGACTTGTTTAAATCCTGGGACGTTTTGTTTTTACAGTACTACCTGGTTTAAAACGTTTAACCTGCGGCTTGGCCGCAACGCCTTCCGAAATTTTAACGGTAAGCGTATTCCCCTTCCAGATCATATCATTTAAGGATGATACTGCTTTTTCTGCTTCATTTTGATTCTTCATCTCCAGAAACGCATATCCTTTGGACTTCTGGCTCACCTTATCACGCACCATTTTGATGGTAACTACTTCAGCATAATTGCTGATAAATGTCACCAAATCTATTTCCGAAACTTCAGGTGGCAGGCCGCCAACAAAAATTTTAATCATTCACTTGTCTTTAGAGTGCAAAAATAAAATAAATCTCCGTCTTTATACAGGCATTAACTATATCGTACAAAATTAACTTAATTATATAAAGAAATCAATAGACTTTAAAATTATGATTTTGTTACGGTTCAATAAAAATGGCCTGTTGTATCATTAATGTACTTTTGTACAACAATGATGATCAACAGGCCATGTTTTGGCAAAAGCCCTGGGCTATCTTTTTCTTTATCTTCCCAAAGAAATCAGATTAGTAAATAAGCGGTAGGCACCAGGAACGCCTGCTGGTAATTCCCTGAACATGGATAGGCCAGTGTAAATAAAATTCCCTTTTCCATATTTGGCCACTAGCAGGCTACTATTGAGTGGGGGTCCACCCGGATCATTTGACGATATGATTGCCTGGTATTCATTACTCCACTCACTCGGGAAATACAAACCGCGTTCCTGCACCCATCCTTCAAAATCCGCAGCGGTAATTTTGTTAGGTGTATTGAGTACCGGATGCTCTGGTAAAAGGAACCTCACCTCAGCACCTTCAACTGTTACCCTGTCTGTAGACAGTTTCATAGGAAAGGGGCCTGGGTTCATTTTCAGGTTACCGTTGGTATTGTATTGAACAATAAGATTTCCTCCGTTTTTCACATAGTCCATAAGCTTTGCATGATAAAGATTAATCCTGTCCAGTGTATTGTAAACACGTACACCCAGGATAACCGCATCAAACTTATTTAGTGTTTCCGGATTAATATCCGCATCGGTCAGTAACGTTACTTCATAACCAATCTGCTGCAGTGAGCGGGGCACTTCGTCTCCAGCGCCCTGCAGATAGCCGATCTGTTTCCCTTTCTTGACTAGGTCCAGCTTTACTACTTTAGCAGTTGCGTCTGGAAGTAATACCTGTACAGGAATGTGATTGTAGTTAATGGTATTGATACCCTTGTTGTACTCCTTACCATTGATACTCACTACGGCTTGGATATTGGCCTCACTGGCCTCAGCCGGTGGAAATAAGGTGAATTGTACGGTTTGTTCAGCTTCTTCAGTTGCAATATCAAAAGCTGCGGTGGCTGGTTCTGCCCGCCATCCTTTTTCAAGCTTAAGTGATACGTTGCCTTTTACATTCGCTTTTCCGGCCTTTACAAAAACAGTTACCTGTTTAGGGTCTTTATTTGCGAATACATACACATTTTCCGCAATGTTGGCAAAAACGGGGGGCGTAACGGCCAGTGGCTGGAAAAGTTCACCATTTACAGGATCGTTGTGTTTATACTGCACGGGTATAGTATAGCTAAACTTCTGGTCAGCCAGGCTCATATTCAGCGTAACTTCTGCTGCAGGATTATTTTCAGGCAATCCTACGTCTTTCTGGTTTTTGATAAAAAACATACCCAGGGAATCTTTTCTTTGCAACCAGTAAGGTTGGGTAAAAGTGATGTCCTCAGGTACTTTTACGGTTGCCTTGAAATCTTTATCTATTGATTTGCTGAGTATTACATTTACGGTAGAGTCCTTTTTCTGGAAGGGGAATGTAATGGAATTGATTTTCAATGGAGAAGCAGACCTGTTGATCACTTCAACACTTACGTTTAAAGTTTGTCCCGGCGTGATGGCATAGCTGCCTGCTGTAGCCTCCATGTACAGGCCTGTTGCCTCTTTGATTACGTCCTGAATTTCATCCAGTTTTCTTTGTTTCCAGAAGCTTTCTGGTAATTTTTCCAGTTCGGCACGCGCCAATAATAGTTCTGGTACCACAGCTGCGGGTTCTGATGGTTTATAGGCGGCAATTGCTTTGGCGATCGACTGCGCTACTTTGGTACTGTTGTTTACCCTGGTCCAGGTGGTATTTATACCATCAAACAAATCGGATTTTGCTGGTTCGCCAAGTGTATGCTGAAAATAATCGAGTGAGGTTCCGCGGCTGCCGGTAGAACCAAATCCCTGGCTCTTGTGCATACTGCGGCTGTCGGCCGATATTTCGCCATATGATTTACCCAGCAGGGCATTGTAAACACCTACGTCTACCTTGAGTAGCCCGGGGGCTATCTTCTGAAATTCTTTGGGATCTTTGAAGGCCCAGGAGCTGATGTTCCACAGTAAACGCTTGGCCTGCCACACCTGAACATATTTCAGTTGCTCCGGAAAACGTTTTGGATCAGCGGCTGCCACAAAGGCATCTTCTGCTAGAATGGATGAGGCACTATGTTGCCCATGTCCGGCTCTTGAATCTTTTGGGAAACGGGTAATAATCACATCAGGTTTAAAGTTTCTGATTACCCAAACCACATCCGCAAGCAGTTTTTCGCGGTTCCAGATGCTAAATACCTCTTCGGGGTTTTTTGAGAATCCGAAGTCGTTTGCCCGGGTAAAAAACTGGTAACCTCCATCAGTGCGGCGTGCCTGTAATAATTCCTGAGTGCGGATTACTCCAAGGCGTTCACGGATTTCGGGGCCGATGAGGTTTTGTCCTCCATCACCCCTGGTTAATGCCAGGTAACCTGTGTGGTACAGTTTATGATTGGCCATGTAGGCGATGAGCGTGGTATTCTCATCATCAGGGTGTGCCGCAAGATAGAGCACGTTACCCAATACATTCAGGCGTTTCAGGTCCTGCAGTACTTTTCCTGATGAAGGTTTTGCCGGTGTTTGGGCCTGGGCATCATCGCGGACCAGCACTATGGAAATAACCATGCAGCATACTGAAGTAATAAAATTGAACTTGTTCATTCGCATATATTTTGTAGTAATTGTGAATCCATCTCAGCTGATGGGTTTTATGAAATCATTTTATAGTGGGTTTTGGGTATAGGTAGAATTGATATCCAGCTCTCTTTGTGGGATAAGGAATAACAACCTGGGTGTTTTACCCTGGGCAACCATTACCTCTCTTGCTTTGCCAAAACGTAAAAGGTCTGGCCATCTGTGGTTTTCAAAAGCTAGCTCTACCCTTCGTTCATGCAACAATTTATCTGTAAAAGTTCCGGGAGAGGCAGCGCTCAATCCGGCTAAGCCAGCTCTGGTACGTACCTGATTGATCAGGGCATACGATTCTGTAGTTTCGCCAAGGGCTTCGGCCAGCATCAGCAATACATCTGCATAACGCAATACAATAAAGTTGTAATCGGCATCTCCCTCGTTATACGCTGTGGTTGTTCCATATTTTAATATAAAGCGGTTTGCATTCAGCGGGCCTCCAAGCGGGTTCATTGATGCGGAAAGACGCTGGTCACCTCTTTCATATGCGGCTTCCATATCAGCGGTTGGGCGATTTTTATAACTTCCTGTACTTTGTATCAATAAAGCAGAGAAGGCATTGGTAAAAGCATTTCCCGTATTTGTTCCTCCACCTTTAAACTGTACTTCAAAAACTGATTCTACATTGTTTTCATTGGCGATACCCCAGATTCTTGCATAACTGGTAACCAATGAATAACCGTAGGTACTGATCACCCTGCGCAATACCGGTACGGCATCTGCTTTATTGCCCATTGTAAGGTATATTTTAGCGAGTAGGGTAGCTGCGGCACCTTTGGTGGCCCTTCCCAAATCGGCACTCCCATATCTGATAGGAAGAAACGTCTCTGCCTGAATAAGGTCGGTCACCAGTTGTTTGTACACATCTGCTGCCGGAACCTGAGGGAAACTTTTGCCTTCCTCTACTGAAATTTCCTTTAAGACCAATGGAATTCTACCGAAATCTACCGCAAGGTTATAATAGAATAAAGCGCGCAGGAAAAGCGATTCTCCTTTGATGCGGTTCTTTAAGTCATCTGCCATGCTTACGGCATCAATCCTGCTTAAAATTAGGTTACAGCGGCTGACGCCTACATATGAATCCAGGTATGATGCAGTAACCAGCTCTGACGTGGCAGCATTTTCACCAAAGTTATCAAGGATATTGAGATCGGCCCCAAGGCCAGTCTGATCAAAACCGCCATCGGTATTATCAGAGCGCATCTCATTTAATAACCAATAACTCTGATTATAAGTGCCGTTCATCTGCAGAGCTTTGTAGGCAGCATTCACTGCAATGATCATATCATCACCATTCCGGTAAAAAGCATTTACGTTACGTTGCGAGATAGGGCTCAGATCTGTGAATTCTTTGCTGCATCCGGTAAGAAAGAAAGATAATATAAGTATGTAGGTAAGTTGATTTTTCATAATGCTAAGTTTAATTGACGGAGACTACTTAAATGATGCGTTGATTCCAAAAGTGAAAGTCTTTGATAATGGATATGCCCCATAATCTTCTCCCTGTACACCCGATGCAGTAGATTGATTGTTTACTTCAGGGTTGTAACCTACGTAATCTGTTTTGGTATATAGGTTGGTTCCTGATACATAAACCCGAAGCGAAGAAAAGTACTTTCCAACCCATTTTTCAGGTAAGCTATAAGCTACAGTTACATTCCTTAAACGGAGGTAAGAAGCATCCTCCACCTGATAGTTTGAAGGACGGTTGTTGAATCCGTGCAAGTCACCATTACGGTCGGCCCTTGGTGTTTTTCCATCACCAGGTTGCTCGGCAGAGATCCATCTGCCGGTTTCGAATGCATAAGAATTAGTGTTGGCCTCGCCATTTCCAAGATGTCTTCTGGTTAAATTGAGTACCTCTGCACCTTCAACTCCCTGGATGAGGAAGCTCAATTCGATTCTTTTGAACCCGAAACGGTTGGTGATACCATAGGTATAATCAGGTTGATAGTTACCGATTACTGTTCTGTCATTGGCATCAATTCTACCATCTCCATTTACATCTTTAAACTTGAAATCACCAGGTCTGGCATTTGGGGCCAGGAGGTCTCTTGGTGCATTGGTAATATCCTGTTGCGTCTGATAGATACCATCAACCACATAACCGTAGTAGCTACCTACCGGATCTCCGATCCTGGTGACGTGACGTATACCCGCGCCACCGGTGCTTAGAATAGGATCGCCGCTGGCACCAAGTTTTAATACTTTGTTGTCATTTGTAGAGAAGTTCATATCCGTGCTCCAGGTAAAACTTCCTTCCAGATTGTGTGTAGTTACGGATACTTCAAAACCTTTATTTTCTACTTCACCAATATTCTGTAAAGGGTTGGCATTTCCGTATCCAACAATTGCAGGAACTTGTACATTCAACAGCAGGTTGGATGTCAGCTTTCTATACCAGTCAAGGGAAACAAAGATCCTGTTTTTAATCAGGCTCAGGTCCATACCGATATCTGTCTGTGTGTTTTTCTCCCAGGTAAGCAAAGAATTACTAGGTGTGGATGGTGCTACTCCATTAACTACCACGTTTCCTAATACATAGTTGTATGGATTTAACAATCCGATGGAAGCATAGTTAGGAATCAGGAAATTTCCGGTTTTACCCCAGCTACCCCTAATTTTTAGGTCGTTGATAAAAGTTATTTTTTTCATGAAAGGTTCATCAGATACCCTCCATCCTGCAGAGAACGAGGGGAAATAACCTACTTTGTTTCCTTCTCCAAAACGTGAGGCCCTGTCTGAACGTACTGTGGCAGATAATAGATACCTATCTTTATAAGAGTAATTGAGACGGCCGAGGTAAGATACCAACGCCCATTCTTCTTCAGTTGCGGTACCGCCTGTTACTTGTCCGCCGCTTACGGTTTGTACCAGATCGTCAGGGAAGTTTTCTGCATTTACCTGGTTCATCCTGATTTTGTTTTTCTGTGCGGTATAACCTGCTACAGCAGAAAAGTTATGGTTACCGATTGTTTTGTCGTAAGACAATGTGTTTTCTACCAGCCAGTTAGTTTCCAATGAGGAATTGGACTGTCCGTAAGGAATACCCACTGTTGCCGCCCTGTCTAAAAATGCTTTTTCGCGGTAGTAATTTCTGTTGTAATTATTGATATCGGTACCTGCCATCAATTTATACTTAAGACCGTCCAGAATCTTGTATTCTGCATATGCATTGGCAAAAGTCCTGAACTGGGTAAGGTCATCATGGATATATTTCACTACTGCCAGAGGGTTACTGGAGGCAGTCATGTTGGTGCCAGTTCCATTTTCGGTGTTCAGGTGTGACTGGTTATTGCTTTGGTTAATAGAACCATTAGCAAGATATGGGCTAACTGTTGGTGAGGTAACCAGGGCGGTATATACTGCTCCCGGAGGATCCGCAAAATAAGGTGCGCTGGTTGAACCTTTGGCCTGATCGGTAAATGAAGGGTTCAGGTTTACACCGATATGAAGATTTTTAATCGGGTCCGAATCAAGGTTTACCCTGAAACTGTAACGTTTAAAGCCGGTACTTGGAATCACACCTTCCTGGTTGTAGTAGTTTCCTGATATGTAATAGCCAAGCTTTTCCGCTCCGCCTGCGAGGGACAAATTATAGTTTTTTACCGGTGCGGATTTGAACAGAACATCCTGCCAGTCGGTATTTACACCAGTAGGGTTAACGAAGGCATCACCAATAAAGTAACTGGTATTAGTGGTTTTGGTATACCGTACTGAATTGGGGTCATTTGCATTGGCGCCAGCTATATCCTGTACGTAAGCGTTATTTTTGGCATCTTTTACATATGCGGCAAGTTCAGTGGCATTCATGAGGTCAACCTTATTGGCTACTGATTGTACGCCGTAATAAGAATCGAAATTGATGGAGGTTGTGCCATCTCTTTTACCTTTTTTTGTTGTAATGATGATTACACCATTTGACCCTCTGGAGCCATAAATAGCTGCTGCGGCTGCATCCTTGAGTACCTCAATCGACTGGATATCGCCTGGTGCGATTGTTCCCAGCGGATTGGCCGGTGCAGGACGGAAAGCCACGGTTCTGCGGGCTACATCGCCCTGAATGGCAGATTCCACATTTTTAGAAACAGGAAATCCATCTACCACATATAAAGGTTCATTACCCGCGGATATCGACCCTATACCACGGACACGAATGGTTGTTGCAGCACCCGGTTCACCACTTGGTTCCTGTACCTGTACACCTGCCATTTGTCCTTGAATGGCATTCTCAAAACTGGTCACGGGAATATCTTTAATGCTGTTTGCTGACAGTGTTGCAATGGAACCTGTAAGATTCCTCTTCTTCTGGGTACCATAACCAACAACTACCACCTCGTTCAGTTTTTGCTGGTCAGGGGCCAATTGAACGTTTACCACTGTAGAACCAGTTAGCTGTACCTCTTTACTGAGGTAACTTATGTATGAAAATACTAAGGTGCCACTTCCAGAAGCACGGATGGAATATTTTCCTGTTCCATCTGTAACGGCGGTGGTTGTGGTTCCTTTAAGTTTAACAGACGCACCAGGTATACTTTCGCCGGTAATTGCATCCGTTACTTTACCGGTTACTAGAGACTGGCTCACACTGGCCGGTAAAATGGCTGCGGCATTATCATTTGGAAATGCAGTCATCATTTTTGGGTATGCCGGGTCAAAATCTGCAATGTCTATAGCAGTGCCTATTGCCGCACTTTTATCGTTCATATTGATGATATAGAACTTGTCTGCTACCTTTTTAAATTTGATGTTACTAGGGCTAAGCAGAGTGCTCAAAGCAGTTTCAATGGTTTCCTTGTTGATCTCACGGTTAACAGGGATCCTGATTCTTTCTACCAGTTTACTATCGAACATAATAGATACGCGGTAGGATTTTTCAAATTCTTTAAGAATGTCTTTAAGGGGCTTGAATTGTTCTGTTGCCTCTTTTTTGATACCAGAGCTTTCTTTTGCTACATGATAGGCAAAAGATTGGGCACGACTGTATGCCAGGGAGGAGCTAAAAATGAGAATAATAATTAGCGAGCGTATAACTTTTACCATAGTAATTAATTTAGATGAGTGAGTAAATTATTTTGTTGTTACGATCAGTGTGTCTCCTTTTTTTGTTAGTTCTAAATGAAATATTTCTGACAGGCCTTTTATCAGCAGGTCTATGTTTTGTGTGGGTGCGGATCCCGATACGCGCATATGCATCAGTTCGGGTTTTTCAACTTTAATTTTTAGCCCATAGGTATCTTGTATGGTGCGCAGTACATCCTGCAGTTCGGTTTTATCAAATTCGAGACGCGATGATTTCCATGAGGAATAAATAGTTGGGTCAACGGCTTTCTTGGTGTAGGTAGCACTGCCTGGCTGATAAGCTACAAGTTCACCCGGTTTCATGGTTACCGTATCATTAGGTGTATTACTGTCTTCGTCCATGTGGAACCTGATCTTTCCGGAGCTCAGGACTACATTGGTCTGCCGTTTCCGGTTGGAAACATTAAACTGTGTTCCGAGTACTTCTACCGACATTCCGCCATCCATTTTCACGAAGAATTTCTGATCAGTTTTTGTATGGCGGATAGAAAAGTAGGCCTCTCCGTTAATTTTTACTTCCCTGTCACCTTTTTCCGGCCAGTTCTTTGGATAACTCAATCTGGTGTTCCCGTTGAGGAAAATAACAGATTGATCTGGAAGGACTACGCGGGCAGTTTCGCCGTACCCCGTATTATAGACTATATCACTGTTGTAATCTTTAAATAATAGCCCTATGGTGGTAATTACAATCAGGATTGCGGCAGCGGCCAGAAATTTGTGATTTGAATAGAGCGCCCTCAGCCTTCCAGAAACTGGAGTGTTCTCTTCCAGCATAGGTTCCAGCTTATTCCATGCTGCATCTACTTGTTCCAGGTCTGTCTTGTATCTTTTTTTCATTGGGCGTATTTTTTTCGGGAGATGTTTTTCGATTTTGTTGTGTCGGCATTATTTCGAACGGTAATCGAAATGTTTCCGGTTATTTTAAGATTAAGACAGTCCAGAATTAATTTTGTACTGAAAAAAATATAATATTTCTGAAAAATAACTGTATAAGTTGCTCATTATGTTGATATATCGCAATTTTTCAGGCAGGATATTCCCTGCCCGGTATGAATCCGTGCGGGAATATCATTATTGTGATTACTTTTTCGCTGTTGATGTGGTTCCCGTGTGTGCTTTTATTGGTGTTGCAGGTTTCTTCTGTACCTGATCGGCCTGCCGTAACCAATATAAAAGGTAGGGGACGTTGTAAGCATGTGTCCAACCGAATACCCGGAGGGCATTTCTTACATCCCATTCCGCATATTCTTTCTCTGGGTCCTGTGGTAAATGGCTTACCTTTAACAGGGTTTCGGCAAGTTTTCGCTGTGTGGCCGAATCATCAAATTTTGTTGGTGAGAGGTCCGTTTTCAATACCTCAGCACGTCTCAATGCGGTATCTAAATAGCTTTTATCTTTCGTAAATTCATAGCCCACTAATAACGTATGAATGGAAGAAAGATATGATTCGAACAGATAACTGAGAGGCTCATTGTCCCGGACAGAGCGTGCATGTTTAATTAATGCTGCTTTGATTTTTGGATCCTCTGTAATCTGGTAGTATTTTTTTAGTCCCTGTGAGGCATAAACCTGCGAATAGCCGTAACGGTCAATAACCAGGCTATTGTTTTGTTCTGTTCCATTTTGGAGCGTAATCATGGTATTTACCCTATCCTGCAAATCTGCAAGGTATTTAGGGTCTTTGGTGGCATCATATACTTCAGTGAGGTTCCATACAGACAGGTAAAGGCGTCTTCCCCTTAGGTCGTGGTCTCCCCAGATCCGTTTAGTATAGGTGTCTGCGGTTTGTTTTGCCATATCAAGTCCTCTGTGGTATCCAGTTAGATAATAATCTGCCAGCCAGCCTTGTACCCAAACATGCGCACTCAATACTGCTGTCCAATGTTGGTCGCCATGTCTCTTTCCAATGCCAAGGTAAGGCGTAGTGTTGTCAGGCATTTCTTTGTTTTGGAAAAAATCAAGTGAAGGATTGGTGTCTCCGATATACTCTGGTTTTTTTGGCCAATGAATATTATCAACGTCCATAGTGTGCATACTGGTTGCTTGTGCAGCCCGATAAAAACGCGGGTCGCCAGTCCTGAGAAAATGCATCCAAAGCATATAGTCCTGTCCGGGCTCGTTATTCGCCCACATTTCCCATTTGTTCTTGATGTAGTAATTTTTGTAATCACCATATTCAAACATGCCGTACCATGGTGCCCAGTTCTGGTTAAATAATAGCCAGTCCATTTTGTACTGCATTCCCCGTTCAAACTCCGGGAAGTCTTTACCCTGCGGGGAATAAGAGCCAAATACCTTTGAGTTTGCATACCAGTCTGGTGCAGCATGTGCGGCTGGAGGGTTAAGTACATAGTTCAGGGACTGCTGTATCTCCTCTGTACTGATATCAGCGTTGTGAAAGTAATATACCAGTTCACTTGTTTTTGCCAGTCCCTGTGCAAAGTTTCCGAGGATACCGTCATCGGGTGAATTTTTGTCACGTGCAAAACTCATCGGTCCGGCTTGTGGTGCCCATAAGTATGCGGTGAGAGCATTTGAAGCACCATTGACGTTTAACTCTTTGGGATACTCTTCAAAAAAGTTTTTAATGCCCACACCAATTCCCCACTTTTTATCTGAAATATCCATCCATCCGCTTGCCTTCGCGGTTTTCAGCTGTTCTTTCTGTCCGGTCACAAGACTGGCGGAGAAACCTTCCATCCTGACAAGATCAGAGGATTCAGGAACCGGGGCCGAGCGGTTGGGTTTAGGCCCTGTTTGAAAAAGAAAGGAATTTTCTCCAGCTGTTGCCGTATATTGAAAAACCTTTTCAGTTGGGTTCTCCCACCATTTTCCATCTTTATAACCTACTTTATAATTGACTGGCCCTGCGAGTTTATAATCTAGTGAAAATCCAGCCCCAGCTATTTGGTCATCAGGTTTAATCCAGCCGTTTTCACTGGTTTCCTCTTCACTAAGAATGTCTTTACTTTGAGTTGCGATCCTGGCGTGTTCGCCTTTGATAATTTTATGCTGATCTGGAACGCCGGTATACACGAAAGTATGGATAACCTTAACATAAGATTTTCCTGCATATACATGTATCCTCATAACAAAGGGAGCAGAGTTGTTGTCTTTTCTGGAGTAATGATATTCGCCTTCCAGGCGAATGATTCCATGCATAGGGCCCGATCCTTTTTCTATCACACTTCTGGTAATCACCGCTTTTGATTTATCAAGACCGTCCGGATCGATCAGGTCTAGAAATGAGCCGCGGTCTTTTTCGCCTTCGGCAATGATATCTTTGGCATCAAAACCGTTTTTATCTGCGTCCAGTTTAACTACTTCAAAAAATCCTCCATTGTCTTTCTTTATTTTGAAGTTGAGCGGACCTGTACTTACCTCTGTAGAACTTCCCATTGGCTGGATATTTCTGATTACAACGCGGTCACCTTTAAACACTTTGCGTACAACATCGGCACCATATTCCAGTGTATAGGTATCGTTGGCATCGGTAAAAAAGAAAACCCATATCCATTTAATGCTGCTGTTCAATGGCTGCCAGCTATTGACTTCTGTAATTTGTGAAGGTATTTCTTCTCCCACTGTGTTGAGCAGACGTACGTGATCTGCTGAGAAGAGTGTGCCGTTTGGAAATGGAATTCCGATAGTTATAGGTGCGCCTTTTGCATGCTTTTCTATTTTAACAGGAATGTGCTGGGCGGCAAATAAACTGTTAGTGCACAGGAGCAGCAAAAAAAGGATAAAAAGGTTCAGGTTTCTCATCATTAAAGGGTTGTTTCTTATAATGACGGGTTAAATTTACTTTTGTACTTGTTTTGGGACTAGTTATTTTCAGAATTTATAAATCTATGCCGGCACTGAAATGTAATGCCGCGGCACCGAGAATGGCAATGTTGTCCCTGACAGAATTCTCAATGATGATATTTTTAATCACGGGTTTGTAGGGAAAGTCTTCCAGATGATGCCATAGCGAGGCTTTGAAAAATGCAAAAGATTTGCTTACCGAGCCACCAAGGATAATGACTTCTGGATCTATGGAAAAAAGTATTGCCTTGATGACCCCGCTGAGATGTTTCCCGTAGCCATTGAAAATCTGAAACGCTGCCGGATCGCCCATATTAGCCTTTCTGAACACCTCTTCTCCAGAAGTATGGTGAAAGTAGCTAAAGTAATTGCCACTACAATAAAATTCATAATTCTGCTCAAGGTAGGGGAGCATTCCAAATTCACCTGCGCCACAGTTTCTGCCTTCATATAACTTGTTATTGCAAACCAAGCCGGCAGCCACCCCTGTTCCCAAAATCAGTCCCGCCACGTTCTGATAGCCTATCCCTTTTCCATAGTGCCATTCTCCTGCGGCAAAACAGTTGGCGTCGTTATTCAGGTGTACAGGCAACTTGAAGTGTTGCTCAAGGATAGCTTTTAGGGGCACCTCTTTCCAGGAAGGAATGTTTTGGACGTCATACACAATTCCTTCTTTGGTATCGAGAATTCCGGGTACCCCAATACCAATAGACTTTACCCCAGGCGCCATTACTTGCGTAATAGACTGAATGATATCTTCAATTACCTCTGTCTCTGTTCCGCTGGAACGTATCTTCCGGGAATCTGTTTTTTTTATTTCCTGACCTTCTACAAGGCCACATCGTATATTGGTGCCGCCTAAATCGACCCCTATTATGGAACTATTCATTGCTAATCACATTTAGTTTTTTGGATTTCCTGAGAGAAATTACTTCGTTGATGACCAGTGGCCTGGCCCAAAAGCCAACGCTCAGGATATATCCAAGCATAACAAACATAAACATCATACCGGTTTTCAGCGATGTCATATCACCTATCCATCCAATAATTAAAGGTATAACTGCACCGCCGCAAATTCCGGTGATCAGTATGCCAGAGAGTGCCCCATGGTGTTGCGCCATAGAGTTTAGCGCAAGGGAAATGATGATAGACCACATTACCGAGGCGAAGAAGCCAACCATTGGAAATGCCCAAAGTGAAATACCTGCGGGGCCAAACAGTGACAATGCAAGGCTGATGATTGCAGCGATGGTAAAAATGATGAGGACTCTACGGCTATCAATAAATTTTAACAGCAGAAGGCCGAGCAGGGTACCCATGGTGAGTAATCCCCAAAACCACGAGATTGCCCCGGCACCATCTGTTTTTGGATCAATATGATGGTATTTATTCAGGAATTCGGACATCCAGTTGGCTACACCTTGTTCAAGGCCTACATAACAGAAGATTGAAATGAAATACAATATTACTGTTGGATTTTTGAGCAGTTCCATGTTGGTGCTTAGGCCTCCAACTTTTTCATCTCCTTTTAATTCTACCTTGGGAATTTTAATGACGGAAATAACGATAACCATCAGTAACGATACCAGGGCAAAAATCCAATAAAGGGAAATCCAGGGCAGCTCTGCCGGTACAATAGCTTCGAAAAGGGAAATAATCATGCTGCTGTTACCTTGTGTTTTGCCGATGTTTAAAACAAGGTAAGAGTAGACCAGCGGACTGAGGAAAGATGCCAGTCCGAAAAAGAACTGACCGAGTACAGAATTAAAAGCAAATTGTGCTTCACCGCCTGCAACCCTTAACAGTGGATTGATAGCTACCTGTAACATGGCCATTCCTACACCAATGAAAAATAAAGAGAACATATAGCTGAAATAGCCTGGAAAAAGTACAAAAATAAGTGCGCCGAGAAAAGAAATAAAGAACGCCGCGGCCATTGTTAGCTTCTCGCCATACTTCTCCACGAGTATTCCGGACGGAATTGACATGACACCGTAAGCGATAAAAAAAGCGAAGGGCAACATTGCTACCGTAGTTAGGCTAAGGGAAAAGCTCCTTATAATATCGGGAACAAGTGGACCGAGTATGTTTGTTAAAAATGAGATGACAAAAAATGTCAGAAGAATCAAGCCTAAGACGAAGTGGTTTCTTTTCATATCTATAAGGACTGGCGAATAATGCAATTGTACCCTCTTTTTTGAAAAAATATATTATTCACCGGAAGGTGACAAAATCAATATAAGAAAAACAGGGAAGTGGTGACCTGTATGATATCAATGCTCCTGATGACGATATTTTTTCTGAGTACTTTGATGGCTTCATGTACACAGTTTCTAATTGCCTGGTATTTCAGTGGTAGTATTTCTTCTATTTGCTTATAAGACAGACCTTCGAAATAATGAAGCACAACAATCTGTTTTTGTCTTTTGGTGAGGTGTTTGAGCGCGAGATGCAGATTTTGGTTAGTTTCATTAACCGATTGGTCAATGATCATACTTTCTTCAATACTTTTATCAATTTCTTCAATATTGAGATCGGCAGCGTTGTATGTGCGCCTGGATTTTTTTAGTGCTTCAAATACGGTGCGGATGTAGGCCCTGTACAGATAACTTTTAACGGAGGCTACATCACCAATACTGCTTCTGTTTTTCCAGAGTTTAAGGAAAAGGTCCTGGAGCGTATCTTCAGCGAGATCCGCATCAAGTGAAGTTTTCAAACCATACCTATATAAAATCATATAATACTTATAGTAAATCGCTTTAAAAGCACTTTTATCGCCAGATTTAAAACGGACCCAAAGTTCGGCATCGGAAAATTCTTCTTTCATCTTCATCAGAGATTACCTGTGTTACGGCTATGAGCTTGCTCCAGCTTTTACTCTTTTGTCATTTATATTTATACTCGGAAGGTCTATCGACCTGATTAAAATTTTGCACAGTTAGTAGTACTAATCCAGCTTTATTAAGCTGAAAATGGAGCTATGCCAGAACAATAAGCCTCAACTTGGGCAAATATTCTGGTTTTTGTATTTTAAACTTGAAGTTTCGAAGGTAATGTTAAAGAATTATCAAGGTATGAATAAAATTTTGATAAATATAACTTAGCGAACAATATTTTGACGAATATCTAGTTTTCTCTGGGGGTTTTTAAGCTGTAAAGCAAAAAATCCAGATGGTAACTACCATCTGGATCTCGTGTTCCTGCCTTTAAGAGGAGTTTCATCTAAAAGAAACTGGTTTATTTAAACAATTCCTGCAAATCTCTGTCTGCGGTAGGTATTTTTTTCAAGAAATCGTCGAAACCGGTACCTTCCTGTGAACTGTACATTCCATAAGCATCTATTATATAACCAATTTGTCCGTCCTTATCCTCTAAGAGATAAAGTACAGAATTGTCTGCCGGATCAGAATCGCCTTCAAAACGGTATGTTTTTATGATAGTTAAATCTTCTGGATTGTATATTTGGTTGACGCCAACCCCTTGCATTTTACCATGGTCGGTCATTTTTATCTCGTTATCTAAACCTTTCTGCCTTAATTTCTCTAAAATCTGGCTAAGTGTGTTCATTTCTACTGGCTGTTCCATAATAAGATTGTTTTCATTATAAACACAGGCTAATGTAAATGGTTTTTATTCGGGTAAATTATATTTCTTTATTAAACCAGGCAATACACCGTTTGTCTACCCAATCCATCTGGTAATACATTTAGTGAGGCAAAAAGCGGGATGTTTTCTACCTGAGAAGGATAAAATCTATTGAGGGCCAGCCAAAAGCCCTAAACGAAAAAAGCTACTGCCCGCTATAAACGGACAGTAGCTTTTTTGCGATGAATAAGATTATAAAGAAAACGCGGCTTTAACGGCGTCTACGTAATCTAATTTTTCCCATGTAAACAATTCAACCTCTAGTGAGGTTTCCTCACCATTAGATGCTTTAAATATTTTGGTTACTACTTCATTCTTTTTACCAAAGTGACCATAAGCTGCTGTTTCTGAGTATATCGGGTTGCGCAATTTGAAACGGGTTTCTATACCGTACGGGGTCATATCGAAGATTTTTTCAACTTCCTTGGCAATTTCACCATCTGTAAGAGATTTACCATTTGCATCTTTAACTTTTGCAGTGCCGTAGCTATTCACATAGATACCCATTGGTTGGGCAACACCTATTGCATAGGATACCTGTACAAGTATTTCATCTGCGACACCTGCAGCTACAAGATTTTTAGCGATATGTCTGGTAGCATAAGCTGCGGAACGGTCAACTTTAGAAGGATCTTTTCCTGAGAAAGCACCACCACCATGGGCGCCTTTACCACCGTAAGTATCAACAATAATCTTTCTTCCAGTTAAGCCGGTATCACCATGGGGACCGCCGATCACAAATTTACCGGTAGGGTTGATGTGGTATTTTATGTCTTTGTTGAACAGTTTACTAAACTGGGGATATTGACTCGATACCCTTGGGATAAGAATATTAATTATATCATCATTGATTTTTTTAAGCATTGTCTGCTCTTCATCAAAATCGTCATGCTGCGTTGAAACAACAATGGAATCAATCCTTACGGGTTCGTTGTTGTCATTGTATTCAAGTGTTACCTGAGATTTGGCATCAGGGCGGAGGTATTGGATTTCAGTGTTTTCGCGACGGATAGCGGCCAGTTCGATCAGAATCTTGTGGGCTAAGTCCAGTGCCAGCGGCATATAATTTTCAGTCTCCCTTGTAGCATAGCCAAACATCATTCCCTGATCGCCCGCGCCCTGGGTAGTTTTGTCTGCTTTGTCTACACCCTGGTTGATATCGGGGGATTGTTCGTGAATGGCGGACAATACACTGCAGGAGTTACTGTCAAACATATATTCGCCTTTGGTATATCCGATTTTACTGATTACCTCTCTGGCAATCTTCTGAACATCAAGATACGCTTTTGATTTTACTTCACCGGCCAGAAAAACCTGTCCTGTAGTTACCAATGTTTCGCAGGCAACTTTGGATTCAGGATCAAATGCTAAAAAATTATCAATTAGTGCATCCGAGATTTGATCTGCTACTTTATCTGGATGACCTTCAGAAACAGATTCTGATGTAAATAAATATGACATTTTAAATAATTAATTTGATAATCAACAATTATGTAAAATGGATAATGACCCTGAAAAACAGGCAGTAAAAGGAAGTGTATGAATGGTTAGCACTTTTTTTTACGTGGTTGCAATCCCGTTATGTATACATAACATCGCAAATCAGTCCACCTTAGGGTTGCGAAATTACTATATATATTCAAAATAGTCAAAAAATATCAATTATTTTGTACCGTAATTAATTCATACCCTTTTGGCAAAGTCGAACATTTTATTTATTATTAATCCTATATCCGGTGGTAAGGACAAATTAAAGATTCCGGCTATAATAGATGCAAACCTGGACCGGTCCCTGTTTAATCCTAATTATAGTTTTACGGAATATGTTGGCCATGCCGCCGAGATTGCAGAGGAGGCTGCAAATAAAAATTTCGATATTATTGTTGCCGTAGGCGGTGATGGTACAATCAATGAAATTGCGACCAAGGTGATGCAGCAGCAGAAAATACTGGGGATTATTCCCTTTGGATCTGGTAATGGGCTGGCCAGATTTCTGAAAATACCCATGAATACGGCAAAATCTATTAAAGTACTCAACGGACTGAATGTTGCAAAAATAGATACGGGTACTTTTAATGATAAGTTTTTCTTCAATATGGCGGGCATGGGCTTTGATGCACATATCAGTTCTGTCTTTGTTGGAAATAAAAAAAGGGGGTTATCCGGTTATCTGAAATTAGGCGTTAGGGAAATGATCAATTATAAGCCGGAAACCTACCATTTATTAATTGACGGCGTAAGCTATACCCGTAAGGCTTTTGTAGTGAGTGTGGCCAATTCATCGCAATATGGCAACAATGCACATGTATCACCTCATGCATCTGTAACAGACGGATTGCTGGATGTGTGCATTATTAAGTCGTTTCCGCTGTACAAGATCCCTATGCTGGCATACAGTATGCTAACGGCAAAGACAGACCAGTCTGATATGGTGGAAATTATCAAGGGCAGGGAGATTCGGATTACAAGGCCAGAAGATGCAGCTATCCATATTGATGGGGAACCTTATTTTATGGGAAAAGAGATAGTCGTGTCTGTTGCGCCGCTGTCACTAAATGTAATTATACCGGCAGAGGCCGAAATGACTATTTAATTTGCAATAATACAATTGGAATCAGATGACAAAGAAAAAATCGTTAAGCGACCTTGGGGGAATAATGTACTCTACAGATCCTTCCTTTAGTTATGAAAGCGATAATGAGGCAACGGAAGAGGTGATTGCAAACAATCAACAGGACCTGAGGGTGATGCTGGACCGCAAAAACCGGGGTGGAAAAGCAGTGACGCTGATTACCGGCTACCGGGGTACCGCGGCCGACCTGGAAACATTATCAAAAATGCTCAAGACCAAGTGTGGGGTAGGGGGAAGCGCTAAGGACGGAGAGATCATCATCCAAGGTGATTTCCGTGATAAAGTAGTTTTGATTTTGCAGAAAGAAGGATTTAAAGTAAAAAAATCCGGGGGTTAAAATGAGCTTTAAATTATTGTAATTCAGTTAATTGTGTGTTAGTGTAAATGCTACAATATTAATTTTTTTGAATTAAAATGGTAAAATTTCAATAAATATCTCCTTAGCTTTGCCATACCAAATATTCTTGTTATGAACAAAGTTATGCTACCGGGGCCCGATCTTTCAAGGTTGAGTTTAGGTAATGACCACGCACTATATCAATTGAGCGCCGCTCAACTGATCGAGGAGGCCGTCAAAAATGCTGAAGGTACACTCACCTCAACTGGCGCGCTTGCCATTGACACTGGTAAATTTACTGGCCGCTCTCCCAAAGACAGGTTTATCGTTCTGGATGACATTACCCGGGACACCGTTTGGTGGGGCGATATCAACATCAGGTTTAGTACGGCAGATTTCGACGCATTGCTGGGAAAAGTCTGTACGTACATGCGGGACAAAAAAATCTATGTAAGGGATGCGTATGCCTGTGCCGATGAGGACTACCACATGGGGATTAGGGTAATTACGGAAACCGCGTACCAGAACCTGTTTGCGCTTCATCTTTTTCTAATGCCTGATCAGGTGGACCCGCTTCAGGATCCAGAATGGACAATTATTGCAGCCCCAGGCTTTCAAGCAGATCCGGAAATTGATGGCACCAGACAGTCTAACTTTTCTATTTTAAATTTTTCCCGTAAAATTATCCTGATTGGTGGTACAGGATATACTGGTGAAATCAAAAAGGGGATATTTTCTGTGCTTAATTTTCTACTTCCGGAACAACGGAATACCTTGTCTATGCATTGCTCCGCAAATGTTGGCGTAAAAGGGGACACTGCGATTTTCTTCGGCCTGTCAGGTACCGGAAAGACTACCTTGTCTGCTGATCCAGAGAGAAATCTGATAGGTGATGATGAGCACGGTTGGGGAGATAACACCCTTTTCAACTTTGAAGGTGGGTGTTATGCTAAATGTGCGGATCTTTCGCCTGAGAAAGAGCCTGAAATTTATGCTGCTGTGAAATTTGGCGCCTTGTTGGAAAACACAAATTATTTCGCAGGAACGAGGGTGGTTGACTATACCAATATCGAAAAAACTGAGAATACCAGAGTAGCTTACCCTATTAATTATATTGAAAATGCAGTTGTTCCTTCTGTGGCTGGACTGCCCAAAAACATTTTTTTCCTTACTGCCGATGCTTTCGGTGTGTTGCCGCCATTGTCTAAACTCACGGCCGGACAGGCCATGTTCCATTTTATATCTGGTTACACTGCTAAGGTGGCTGGTACAGAGGCAGGCATAACCGAGCCTCAGGTTACCTTCTCAGCTTGTTTTGGCAAAGCGTTCCTCCCCCTGCACCCGGGGCGGTATGCGGCACTATTGGGCGAGAAGATGGAAAAACACCATGTAAACGTATGGCTGGTGAACACTGGTTGGAGCGGAGGGGCATATGGAGAAGGCCACCGGATGAAACTGAGCCATACCAGGGCATTAATAAGTGCGGTACTGGAAGGAAAACTGGCAGGTGCCCACTTCACCGAACACCCGGTTTTTGGATTATCGATGCCAGAGGCATGTCCTGGTGTACCCTCAGAAATATTAAATCCGAGAAATACATGGGCAGATAAAAATAAATACGATCAGAAAACAAATGAACTCGCCAAAGCCTTTATAGAAAATTTCAGACAATTTGGGGAGCTCATAACTGGGGAAATACGGGAATCAATCCCAAAAGTTGTGGAAAACACGCTTTAAATCATTTTTTTTAAGGAAAAATTTGCATTTCAATTTTTTTTTAGTTTTCATTGTGAAAGATTGTCTCCCAAACGAGACAATCTTTTTTAATATACACTACTGCAAACAGAATTTTATTGCGGATAATCTATTTTAGATGATAATGATAATTTAATTTGGAATTAAAATCAAAGTTATAAATTTGTTATTGCAACATTTGATTCTATTCGTCGTTGTGTGTATTACGGAATAATAATCTAAATTTAAAAAAAACAACAAAGTACTAAAAACTCAAAAACTAAAAAAAAATGGCAAACGCACCAAAACCAACAACAGTTAAACAAGAAAGCTCGTCATCAGCTTCAAATCTATTCGCTACACTAGTTATCCCAATTTGTATTATTATCGGAATTCTCCTTTTTAAATTTGTCCTGGGAGACGCAAACAACTTTATTGATAATAACGTCGAGAATTTGCCTAAACCAGGTAACTATGCAGGTATGGCTTACAAAGGTGGATTTATCGTTCCAATCTTAATGGGTATGCTTTTAATGGTAATCGTTTTCTCTGTAGAGCGTTTTATTGTAATCGGAAAAGCTACAGGTACTGCTGGTTTGGATGCTTTTGTTAAAAAAGTACAAACTCTTTTAAACACTAATAACATCGAAGCTGCAATTGCAGAATGCGATAAACAAAAAGGTTCAGTTGCCAACGTAATCAAATCTGGTTTGAAAAAATACCGTGAGATGGAAGTTGAAGCTAACATGGACACAGATCAAAAATGTTTAGCTATCCAAAAGGATATCGAAGAAGCAACAACTTTGGAAATGCCAATGTTAGAGCAAAACCTTACAGTAATCGCAACATTGGTATCAGTTGGTACATTGATGGGGTTATTAGGAACAGTAACAGGTATGATCAAGGCCTTCGGTGGTTTAGGTGCAGCTGGTTCTCCAGATTCAGCAGCGTTAGCAACTGGTATTTCTGAGGCATTGATTAACACTGCAACAGGTATCGGTACTTCTACGTTAGCGATTATCATGTACAACATCCTGACTTCAAAAATTGATAAATTGACTTATGCAATTGATGAAGCTGGTTTTAGCATCATCCAAACTTATGCTTCTACGCATAAATAGAAAATAATGTTATTTTTTTTTACCGGCTTTATGGAAAACCGGAAGAATTAACATCATTATATAAAACATAAGTAATTTTAAAATTATGGCAAGAGCAAAAGTTGCAAGAAAAAGTACCTCGATCGATATGACCGCCATGTGCGACGTGTCTTTCCTGTTGCTTACTTACTTCATTTTATCAGCAACTGCAAAACAACCGGATCCGCTGGATGTGAAAGTTCCGTCATCCACCTATAAAATCAAAGTTCCTGAAAAGGATATTGCTATTCTGACTATAGGATCGGGTAAAGTGTTCTTTGAAACTGCAGGCCCTGATATCAGAGCATCTACCCTGGAAAAAATGGGAGAGCAGTATAAAATCAGTTTTACACCGGAAGAGAAAAAACGCTTTAGTGTTGTCGCTTCATTCGGAGTTCCAATACAGAACCTTAAAAAGTTCATTGCTATGGATAGCGATGAAAGAAAAAAATCTGGTATTGAAACTGGTATCCCTGCAGATTCAACAAACAATCAGTTGTCTGACTGGATCCTGAATGCACGTAAATCTGTTGCTGAGCTTCACTCTGAAGGAATGAGGGTAAGTATCAAAGGTGATGCTGCTGAAGAATATCCTGCGGTTAAGAAAATCGTTGATATCCTTCAAAAACAGAAAATTAATAAGTTTAGTTTAATCACAACTGCTGAGGGCGGCAATTAACCAATAAGAACATGGCAGAATTAGATACCTCCAGCGGGGGTGGCAAAAAAGGAGGAGGCAAAGTAAGGAGTAAGAAAGCGTCTACGAGAGTAGATTTAACCGCAATGGTTGATTTGGCGTTCTTATTGATTACCTTCTTTATGTTGACCACCACGCTGAGTAAACCAACAGCAATGGATATTGCTAAGCCGGATAAAGACGACAAATCTGAAGAGAAGCTTGAATTAAGGGCTTCACAGACGATGACGGTTTTATTAGGTAAAAATAATAAAGTTGCATGGTACATGGGAGAAGCTGGTAAAACAGCACCTGAGATTCAGAGTTTCGACCAAATTAGGGCAACTATCCTGGCGAATAAAAAGAAAGTACGTGAAACTACAGGTAAAGACATCGTAATGGTGATTAAGCCTACTACAGGTGCTTCTTATAAAAACTTCGTTGACATCATGGACGAATTATTAATCACTGGTATCAAAACGGCACCTGCGATTGATGATGAAAACATCCTTGATAGTGAAAAAGACTTCATGAAACAACAGGGAATTTTATAATACTATTATTAACACTTTAAATAACAAGCAATGTTCGGTTCTAAAATAGATTTATTTGACAAGGAATGGCTTGATGTTGTGTTTGCGAGAAAGAACAAGTCTTACGGAGCTTACGAGTTGCGCAAGAATAACGGCACAAATACAACCAAGGCATTACTGCTGGCATCGACAGTTTTTATTTTGCTTTTTCTTTTACCAAAGATTATTAGTTTAATCAAAGGGCAGATGCCTGAGGAAGAGATTGTGAAACAAACTGAAGTTGTCATGGCTCCGCCACCACCGGTGGATCCAAAGACTCCACCACCGCCACCAGTTGAGCCACCGCCACCAAAAACGGATCAAATCAAGTTCCCTCCTCCGATTGTAAAACCGGATAATGAGGTTCGTGATGAAGAGCCGCCACAAGTGGAACAGTTAAAGGCTGCTGATCCAGGGCAAAAAACTATCGAAGGTGATCCAGGTGCGGACATCGTTGTAGTTGGTCCTGTAGGAGAAGGCCCGAAACAAGCTGCAGTGGTAGAGGATACCAAAGTTTATGACTTTGTGAGTATTGAAACTCAGCCAGGATTTCCTGGAGGTATGGATAAGTTTTACGCATACTTAGGTAAAGCAATCAGATATCCTCCTATGGCGCAGGAAAACAATATTCAAGGTAAAGTTTTCTGTTCTTTCGTAGTAGAGAAAGACGGTCGCTTAACTGATATAAAAGTAGAACGTAAATTAGGTGGCGGTACTGATGAAGAAGCCGTTCGGGTTTTAAAGGCAAGTCCAAAATGGACCCCTGGTATCCAGAATGGTAAACCTGTTCGTGTAAAATATAACATACCGATCAGCTTTACATTATCTAACTAAAATTAGAATGTTTGACTTCAATACATTTAAACAGAAATCGCCTCAACAGCGGTTTCTGTTCATTTTGGGGCTAGTGATGTTTGCCATGTACCTGGTGTTGGGAGTGGCATTAATCGTCTGGAAAGACATCCCGTTTGACATTAAGCCTACTTACCGGATTTTGTTTGGTGTACTGCTAATCGTTTATGCAGGGATTAGATTTTTCCGGTTGATTAATCAAAAAGACAACTAACATGAATAAGCTACTTTTTCTGTTGCCACTGGTTCTTTTCGCATCCTGTAAGCCGAAAGCCAAACCAGACGATGTTGTTACAGAACGTACATCGGGAACGGTTAAAATGATTGTAGATGAAAGCTTCTCCTCTGTACTTGCAGATCAGATAGAAATATTCAAACTGGATTATCCTGATAGCAAATTTGAGCTGATTGAGGGCAGTGAGAATAAAATTATGTCGTCCTTTTTAAACGATAGCATAGGCGTTGCCGTCTTATCCAGGCCTTTGAGACCTGAAGAAGAAAAAGCCTATACCAGACGTGACATACGGATATCTACTTCAAGGTTCGCCATTGACGGGATTGCCCTGATCACAGGAAATGACAATCCGGATTCTACAATTACTGCAGACCAGATAATTGAAATGATAAAGGGAAACAATCCAGCGGGAACAAATCTTGTTTTCGACAATGCAAATTCCAGTACCCTCCGCTATTTTAAAGACCTTGCCCAGGTAACAGTGTTGCCAAAAACAGGCATTTACACATTGAATAATAATAACGACGTTATTAAATACGTTGCAGAACATAAGAATTACATAGGAGTTGTTGGTGTAAACTGGCTACTTAAAGGGCACCGTGATAGTTTCGACTTCACCTCGCAGGTTAAAATACTGGGCGTTAAGAACGTGAAGGGTAAAAAAGGAGATGACGCTTTTTATAAACCAACACAAAAAAACCTGATTAGTGGCATTTATCCATTTTTAAGGAACATTTACATTATAAAAGCGCAAATAAAAAACGATTTAGGCACGGGTTTTGCCAATTGGTTGGTAAGTCCGAGAGGCCAGCTTATCGTATTGAAGTCTGGACTGGGCCCAAATTCGATGAACTCTAGGGACATTAATATAAAGAGTGAAAATTAAATATTATATTGAGCCCTGATTAGAGAATTGATGTTAAATAAGATGAATTAGCTCATATTACTTTAAATAACTAACGAACCAATGAAACTTGCAGTCAATGCAAGCTCAATTCCATTAAGAAACAAAAAACGAACGGATGAAAATGACAAAGAAAGCAATAACCTTAAGTTTAGGTTTAGTAGTGATGGGTTCTGCCTCTTTTGCTCAAAATTTGAATGATGCAAAAAAAGCGATCGATGCTGAACAGTATGCAAAAGCAACGTCAATGCTTAAATCACTGGTAAATTCACAAGCCGGTAAAGGAGAGAACTACTTTAGTTTAGGTGAGGTATACCTGCAAAATGATTATGTTGACTCTGCAAAAGCGGTTTTTAATAAAGGAGTTACTGCTGATCCAAAATATGCGTTGAACTACGTTGGTTTAGGTAAAGCTGATCTGGCTTCTAATAATGCTGCTGCTGCCAAAGCAAATTTTGATAAGGCGATCGCTGCTGCTTCCAAAAAGGATTATACAACCTACCTGTATATAGGTAAAGCTTATGTTGATCAGGATAAGCCTGATTTTGCTGCAGCATTACCAATGTTACAAAAAGCAGATGAACTTGATGCTGCTGATAAAGATCCTGAGACATTCGTCGCTTTAGGTGATTTTTACGCTGCACAAAAAAAGAACTCTGAGGCTTTGAGTAACTACCTGCGTGCACTGAACATGAATGAGGCCCTTTTGAGAGCTAAAGTTCAGATCGGTAGCATGTACAAAGAGTCAAGGGCTTTTCCTGAATCTGAAACACAATTAAAAGAAGTAATTGCTGCTGACCCTAACTATGGTCCTGCTTACCGTGAAATTGCGGAATTATACATGCAATGGGCTAACTTTGAGCCAGCAAACTTTGCTGCCAAATCAACAGAAGCAATTGCCAACTATAAAAAATATTTAGACCTGACTGACAAATCTTTTGATACAAGATTACGTTATGCACAGTTCCTGTACTATGCTAAAGACTACAAGGCATTAGAAACAGAAACTGCTGACCTGGCTAAATTATATCCTAACAACCAGAAAGCTTTGGTAATTCAGCGTTTACAGGCTTATTCAGCTGCTGAAAACAAAAACCCTGAGAGTTTGAAATTACTGACTGACTTCTTTGCAAAAAATGCAGATACCAGCCGTTTAATTGCAGCCGATTACCTGTATTTAGGTAAAGCCCAATTATTGGCCAATCAGGATAGTTTAGCTTTGATCAGTATCACTAAAGCTGTAGCTAAAGATTCAACTAATGTGGAAGCTCTTGAAGATGTAGGTAAAGCATTGTACAACTCAAGAAAATATGCTCAAGCTGCTGGAGTTTACAAGGATGCAATCAGATTGAACCCTAACGGTAAAGGATCATTAACTAACTATTACTATCTTGCTTCTGCTAACTACTATAACTATGCGTTAGCTGATCAGGCAAAGAAAAATCCGGATAAAAAACTTTTAGTTGAAGCTGATTCTGCCCTGGCATTTATCAATAAAACTTCTCCTGAGTTTACGCTGGCCTATATTTTTAGAGGACGCGTTGCCCGTTATATGGATGATCAAACTGCCCCTAAAGGACTAATGGTTCCATATTATGAGCAATACCTTGATTTGGTAACGGTTAAAAAACCTGAGTTAGGTGCGGCACCAGCTGAGAAAAAGAATGTAGTTGAAGCATATACAAACTTAGGTTTCTTCTATTCTCCAACTGATAAAGCAAAAGCTACAGATCTTTTCAACAAAGCGTTAGCTGTGGACCCTGCAAATGCAAATGCGGCAACAGGTTTAAAACAATTGACAGCTCCGGCTCCTAAAGCACCGGTGAAAAAGAAAAAATAAACATTATAAATTAGAGAATTTGAAAAGGCAGGGTTGATATCCTGCCTTTTTCTTTTACTTTTGTACCCAAATACAGATTACATATGGAAACCCACAGTCTCCCTTCGGATTTTTTACCCATCATTTTCCAAATTATTGTAGCGCTAGGATTTGTAGTAGTTACTTTGATTGCTACGCATTTTTTAGGCCCTGCCCGGAAAACAGGTGACAAGCTTGCAACGTTTGAAGCGGGTGTAAAAGTTGTAGGAAATGCAAGGCAACCGTTCTCTATCAAGTATTTCCTGGTGGCTATCCTCTTTGTTTTGTTTGATGTGGAAGTTATCTTTATGTACCCCTGGGCGGTTAACTTTAGGGAGCTGGGATGGTCAGGCCTCATTGAGATGTTTATTTTCATGGCTACCTTGTTATTAGGCTTCATTTATATTCTAAAAAAGAAAGCACTGGATTGGGACTAAGCTATTTAGATCGTTTCTAAATCTGCCTCGGCTAACTCCTTTTGCAGCTAAATATTGTAGATTTGTGGTTCATTCTGTATTAGAATGAGCCTTTTTTGTTTTATGATATGAGTGACATCAATATAGTAGACGCGCCTCCAGGCATTGAAGGATCTGGGTTTTTCGCCACTTCTTTAGACAAGGTTATCGGTTTGGCCCGCTCACATTCTTTATGGCCATTACCATTTGCAACTTCTTGCTGTGGAATTGAATTTATGGCTACAATGGGTTCACATTATGACTTCGGCCGTTTCGGTTCAGAGCGTTTGAGTTTTTCGCCTCGCCAGGCAGATTTACTCATGGTTATGGGAACAATCGCAAAGAAAATGAGTCCCGTTTTAAAGCAGGTATATCTGCAGATGGCTGAACCCCGTTGGGTGATGGCCGTTGGTGCCTGTGCATCAAGTGGAGGTATTTTTGATACGTATTCTGTATTGCAGGGTATTGATGAAATTATCCCTGTGGATGTATATGTTCCTGGCTGTCCTCCTCGTCCGGAGGCTATCCTTGATGGCTTTGGCAAGATTCAGGAGCTGGTTAGGAATGAGTCCGGCAGAAGAAGGGATTCGGATCAATACAGACAGATGTTAGCTTCATACGGAATAGAATAATGGCAGCAATGACCAATAACGATTTAATCACATTACTGGGCAATAAGTTCGGCAATAAAATAGGTGGTGTAAACGAACCTTATGGTTTGCTTACGGTTGAAACAACGAAAGATGTGATCATTGAGGTGCTTGGCTTTTTGAAGGAAAGTGCCGGTACTGGTTTCAATTACCTGACTGATATTACCGCTGTTCATTATCCTGAGCGTAACCAGATTGCAGTTGTTTACCATTTACACAATATGGTGGACAAAATCAGGATCAGGATTAAGGTTTATGTTCATGAACAGACCCCAACTATTCCTACGGCTACGGTCTTATGGAATGGGGCCAACTGGATGGAGAGGGAAACTTATGATTTTTTCGGAATAAAATTCGAAGGCCACCCGGATTTACGAAGGATTTTAAACATGGATGAGCTGAATGTTCACCCAATGTTGAAGCAATATCCTTTGGAAGACCCGAATAGAGTTGATAAAAAAGACGAATACTTTGGTAGATAAGAATATATGAATCACAATCAACCAGTATATACAGACAACGATCCACAGAATGAGCTGGTTACCTTAAATTTAGGTCCAACTCACCCTGCTACACATGGTGTATTTCAAAACGTACTGCAGCTAGACGGTGAGCGCATAGTAAGTGGTGTATCCACAATTGGATATATACACCGTGCATTTGAGAAAATAGCCGAACACAGGCCTTTTTATCAAATTACCCCGTTGACGGACAGACTGAACTATTGCTCATCGCCCATTAATAATATGGGCTGGCATATGACAGTAGAAAAACTGCTAAACATAAAGATGCCTAAACGTGTCGATTATCTTCGGATTATCGTTATGGAACTGGCGCGTATTTCAGATCATATTATCTGTAATACAATTATTGCACAGGATACTGGTGCAACGACTACATTTCTTTACCTGTTTCAATTCAGGGAGCACATATACGAAATTTACGAGGAAGTTTGCGGGGCCCGTTTAACGACCAACATTGGACGAATAGGTGGATTTGAGAGGGATTTCAATGATATCGCCTTTGAAAAGATCAACAAATTCCTAAAAGAATTCCCGGTAGCTTTAAGGGAATTTGAAAGCCTGCTAAACCGAAACCGTATTTTCATTGACCGTACAGCAGGTGTTGCCTGTGTAACTCCTGAAGATGCGTTAAGCTACAGCTGGAGTGGCCCGCTATTGCGTGCTACTGGTGTAGACTACGATGTGCGTGTAAGTGAGCCGTACAGTTCTTATGAAGACTTTGAATTTGAGGTGCCGGTTGGTACAAGTGGTGATATTTACGACCGCTATCTAGTCCGCAACGAAGAAATGTGGCAAAGCCTTAGCCTGATTGAGCAGGCAATGGAGAAGATCAAACATGAGCCTGCCGGAGTTTTCCATGCAGACGTTCCTGATTTTTACCTGCCAGCCAAAGAGGAAGTATATAACAATATGGAGGCGCTGATTTACCATTTCAAAATTGTGATGGGAGAAATTGACGCACCTAAAGCCGAAGTATATCATGCTGTTGAAGGCGGAAACGGCGAACTTGGATTTTACCTGATCAATGACGGCGGACGAACTCCTTACCGTTTGCATTTCAGAAGGCCAAGTTTTATCAATTACTCGATGTATGCACATATGAGTGAGGGAATGCTATTGTCTGATGCAATTATCAACATGAGTAGTATGAACATTATTGCAGGAGAATTAGATGCTTAAAGTAGAAGAAACCCAACCTGTAGAGTTTTCAGCAACTTTGATTGCAAAGTTTGGTGAGATCTTAACCAGATTCCCCGAAGGAAAAGAGAAGTCCGGATTATTGCCCATTTTACATGAGGTTCAGGCCGAACAGGGCTGGTTAAGTGCGCATGCAATGGATAAAGTGGCTGCGTATTTAAAGATCGAACCTATCGAGGTGTACGAAGTAGCTTCGTTTTATACGATGTATTTCTTAAAACCGCAAGGTAAATATGTTCTGGAGGTTTGCCGTACTGGCCCGTGTGGTATTGTAGGTGCAGAAAAAATCATGGATCATATTGAGAGTAAGCTTGGCGTAAAGGAGAATGAAATTACTGCTGACGGATTATTTAGCTGGAGAGGCGTAGAATGCCTTGCTGCCTGTGGTTATGGCCCGGTTTTACAGATAGGCCCGGAGTATACCTTCTATGAAAACCTTACCGCTGAAAAAGTAGACACATTGTTAGAAGAATTACGCAAGAAATAATGGCACGTAAACTCTTATTAGAACATATTAACGTACCGGGCATCAATACATTTGATGTGTACCGCCAGAAAGGTGGCTACCGTTCCGTAGAAAAGGCGCTGAAAACCATGACTCCTGAAGAAGTAGTTGAGGAAGTTAAAACGTCTGGTTTGCGTGGCCGTGGTGGTGCGGGTTTTCCTACAGGAATGAAATGGGGCTTTCTGGCAAAACCAGAAGGCGTACCGCGTTACCTTGTTTGCAATGCGGACGAATCTGAACCAGGAACGTTTAAAGACCGTTACCTGATGACTTATATCCCTCATGCTTTGATAGAGGGCATGATTGTCTCCAGTTTTGCACTGGGTGCTAAAACGTCTTATATTTATGTAAGGGGTGAAATGATGCCGCAAATCAGGATTCTGGAAAGAGCAATTGCTGAAGCTAAAAATGCAGGTTTCCTGGGTAAAAATATTTTGGGCACTGGTTATGACCTGGAGTTATATGTGCAGCCGGGTGGTGGCGCCTATATCTGCGGAGAAGAAACTGCACTGTTGGAATCATTGGAAGGTAAAAGGGGAAACCCAAGGATTAAACCTCCATTTCCTGCTATCGCGGGTTTATATGGTTGCCCCACAGTAGTAAATAATGTGGAATCTATTGCTGCTGTGGTACCTATCATCAATGATGGTGGAGCTGAATATGCCAAAATTGGCATAGGCCGTAGTACAGGTACCAAACTTATCTCTGCATCTGGTAACCTGGTTAAGGCAGGGGTTTATGAGATCGATCTTGGACTGCCTGTTGAAGAGTTTATTTATTCTGATGAATACTGCGGTGGTATTGCAAATGGAAAAAGATTAAAAGCTACTGTTGCCGGAGGTTCTTCTGTTCCAGTGCTGCCTGCCAACCTGACGCTGAAATTAGCTAATGGGGAACCTAGGTTGATGAGTTACGAATCGTTAGCTGAAGGTGGTTTTATAACTGGTACGATGATGGGGTCGGGCGGTTTCATTGTGTATGACGAGGATCAGTGTATGGTAAGAAATACATGGAACTTTGCACGCTTTTACCACCATGAAAGTTGCGGACAATGTTCGCCTTGCCGTGAAGGTACCGGATGGCTGGAGAAAATCCTGCACAGACTGGAGCATGGACATGGTAAAATGAGCGATATCGACCTGCTGGTAGATGTTGTTAAAAAGATTGATGGAAATACAATTTGTCCTTTTGGGGATGCTGCCGGATGGCCTGTTGCCGCTGCGATCAGACACTTCAGAGATGAATTTGAGTGGCATGTTCGTGAGCCTGTTAAAAGCCAGGAGACAAATTATGGTCTTGCAAAATATGCGGAGCCTATTGCCAAAGCAGAAGTGACTACAGATAACTAACGAGAATATCTTTAACAATGAGTGAAAAAGTTAAGGTAACCATAGACGGGATAACTGTTGAAGTTGAACCCGGAACAACGATCCTGAATGCTGCAAGGCAAATTGGAGGAGATATAGTACCTCCTGCAATGTGCTACTATTCCAAACTGGAAGGCAGCGGCGGTAAATGCCGTACCTGTATTGTAAAAGTGAGTAAGGGTTCTGAAAAGGATCCACGACCGATGCCTAAACTGGTAGCATCTTGCCGTACTACGGTAATGGATGGTATGGAAGTGCAGAATATCACTTCTCCTGAAGTGATGGAAGCACGTGCCGGTGTTGTGGAAATATTACTGATAAACCATCCGCTGGACTGTCCGGTTTGTGATCAGGCAGGTGAATGTGACCTTCAAAACCTGGGTTATGAACACGGTTTACAGAAAACAAGATATGAATTTGAACGCCGTACGTTTGAAAGAATAGATATTGGCGATAAGATCCAGTTGCATATGAACAGGTGCATTTTATGCTACCGCTGCGTATTTACTGCAGATCAAATTACCAATAAGCGTGTTCATGGTATCTTAAACAGGGGTGACCACGCGGAAATTTCTACTTATATCCAGGCAGCTGTAGACAATGATTTCTCTGGAAATGTGATAGATGTATGCCCGGTTGGTGCATTGACTGATAAGACTTTCCGTTTCAAAAACAGGGTTTGGTTTACCAAGCCTATTGATGCACACAGAGATTGCCCTACCTGTAGTGGTAAAGTAACTTTGTGGTATAAGGGGCCAGATGTGTTAAGGGTAACTGCACGTAAGGATGTGTATGGTGAAGTGGAAGAATTTATCTGTAATACCTGCCGTTTTGATAAAAAGAGAACAGACGATTGGGTACTTGAACATCCTACGCATATCAGTGATGCCTCGGTGATATCATCAAATCATTATGAAACGATGGTTCCATTGCCTGTAATCCAGGAAAATCTACGCCTACAGGAAGCTAACAAAGTTGAATTGGAAAAAACCGCTAAGTTCTAATGGATATCTCATTTGTAATAGAAAAATTTGTACTGGTCGCTGTCATTTTTGGTATAAGTTTAGTGATCGCGATGTATTCTACATACGCGGAAAGAAAAGTGGCTGCATTTTTACAGGACAGGCTTGGCCCTGACCGCGCTGGTCCTGCTGGTATGTTTCAGCCACTGGCCGACGGTTTAAAAATGTTTATGAAGGAAGAGATTATTCCTACAAATTCAAATAAATGGCTCTTCATGGTTGGTCCCGGACTGGCCATGTTAACTGCCTGTATAGGTACTGCCGTTATTCCATGGGGCAGTTCAATTAGTTTTGGCAGCAGGGTAATCCCATTGCAGGTTACTGATATTAACGTAGGTGTATTGTACATCTTTGGTGTTGTTTCCCTGAGTGTGTATGGTGTAATGATTGGTGGATGGGCGTCAAATAATAAATACTCCCTGTTGAGTGCTATCCGCGCAGCATCACAAAATATTAGTTACGAAGTAGCGATGGGGCTGGCAATTATTGCATTGTTGCTGGTAACCAATACATTAAGTCTTAAAGAAATTGTAGAGCAGCAGCACGGGTGGCATTGGAACGTATTATACCAGCCGTTGGGCTTTATCCTGTTTATCGTTTGTGCATTTGCTGAAACCAACAGGGCACCATTTGATTTACCGGAATGTGAGACTGAATTGATAGGTGGCTACCATACTGAGTACTCTTCTATGAAACTTGGTTTTTACCTTTTTGCAGAATATATCAACATGTTTGTGTCGTCGGCAGTAATGTCAACCCTATATTTTGGAGGATATAATTACCCGGGAATGGATTGGGTATTGTTACATGCCGGCCCAGTTATCGGGCCGCTGGTTGGAACAGCAGTATTGTTCATTAAAATCTTCGCCTTCATATTTTTCTTTATGTGGGTAAGATGGACAATTCCACGTTTCCGTTACGATCAGCTGATGCATTTAGGCTGGAAGGTACTGATGCCACTGGCAATAGCAAACGTCATCATCACGGGTATCGTGATTGCAATAGTAGAAAAGTTTTAACTCTCCGCATTGCGGAATATAAAAGGAGGTTTAATGGAACCATTAACCAGTAAGAAGAAAGTATTAGTACAAAAGCCACTTACATTTGCGGAAAGGATCTATCTTCCGGCAATTACGAAGGGGTTATCGATCACGATCAGTCACTTCTTTAAGAAAGAGGCTACCATCAGGTATCCGGAAGTTCAGCGTGAAATGTCGATCAACTGGAGGGGTATGCACTCATTGAAACGTGATGAGGATGGAAAAGAGCGTTGCACGGCCTGCGGATTGTGTGCTTTATCCTGCCCGGCAGAAGCGATCACCATGATTGCGGCTGAGCGTAAACCAGAGGAAAAGGATTTATACAGGGAAGAGAAATATGCGTCCGTATATGAGATCAACATGTTACGCTGTATATTTTGCGGATTATGTGAAGAGGCTTGTCCTAAAGAAGCGATTTATCTGGATGGCCCTATTGTACCTTCAGATTACCTGCGGAAAGATTTTATCTATGGTAAAGACAAGCTTGTAGAGCAGCCTTTAGTAAAGAAATAAAGAAATTGAAGCGTTGTGCTTCAGCTATCAACAATTTATACATTTGCCCCTTCATTGTGGCTTTAAAACAAAAATAATAAATGGGTACATCAGTATTCTATCTGGTCGCTTTTTTAAGTATCTTCTTTTCACTCATGGTGATCTTCGCGAAGAACCCGGTGCACAGTGTACTTTACCTGATCGTAACTTTTTTTACGTTCACCGTTCACTACATACTGCTGAACGCCCAGTTCCTGGCAGTGGTAAACTTTATCGTATATATGGGGGCAATTATGGTACTTTTTCTCTTTGTGCTGATGTTGCTGAACCTGAACAAAGAAAATGAGCCGCTACATACCGGGCTGGTTAAAGTGGTGGGTATTGTTGCAGGATGCTGTCTGGTGGTTACATTGGTCGGCTCTTTAAAGGCTACCGCTGTTTCTGATCCCCTGGTATTGCAGAATGTGAATCTTGGTCTGGTTAAAAACCTCGGGAAAGAATTGTTTGGCCCTTTTATGCTACCTTTTGAATTGTCATCAATTCTGCTATTGACAGCGATGGTAGGTGCCGTATTGTTAACTAAAAAAGAAAAAGTATAGTGGAGAATCTTACTCAGAATTTACAGGGCGTACCGCTTAACCATTATATTTGGTTAAGTGCCATTATTTTTACCATTGGTGTAGTTGGCGTACTTACCCGCAGAAATGCAATCGTTATTTTCATGTCGGTAGAATTGATGCTGAACGCTGTCAACTTACTACTTACCGCATTTTCAGTACATAGCAACGACCCTTCAGGACAAGTATTTGTATTCTTCATCATGGCACTGGCCGCCGCTGAAGTTGCAGTTGGACTAAGTATTATTGTGATGGTGTACAGAAATACACAGTCAACAGATATTAATGTATTGAATCGCCTTAAGTGGTAGTTATTAAGAATAAATTATAAAATGATAAATTTAGTTTGGCTGGTTCCGTTAATTCCTTTATTAGGCTTTGTGATCAATGGTCTTGGAAGAAATACCTTTTCTAAAAATCTGATTGGTTTTATTGGTAGTGGCGTTATACTCATCTCATTCGTAATAAGTGTTGCTATATTTTTAGCGTTGGGCAGTGATGCTGTCAAATCCCATGAAATATTTCTGTTTGACTGGATCAGTGCTGGTTCGTTAAAGATACCTCTTTCATTTCTGGTAGACCCGTTAAGCTCGATTATGCTGCTGATCATTACAGGGATCGGATTTTTGATCCATGTATATTCCATAGGTTACATGCATGATGACGAAGGGTTTGGTAAATTTTTCAGTTACCTGAACCTTTTCATCTTTTTCATGCTTTTACTGGTACTGGGATCCAACTACATCGTGATGTTTATCGGTTGGGAGGGAGTAGGATTATGTTCTTACCTGCTTATCGGTTTCTGGTTTACTAATGCCAGTTATGCCACTGCTGCAAAAAAGGCTTTTGTAATGAACCGTATTGGTGATTTGGGCTTCCTGATTGCTGTATTCCTTATTTTTACAACATTTGGCAGCGTAGAGTTTGCCAAGGTATTTCCTTTGGCTGCTAACATGCTTCCTGGTAATTCTACCATTGCGCTGATTACATTGTTATTGTTTGTAGGTGCATGCGGTAAATCTGCACAAATTCCACTGTTTACCTGGTTGCCAGATGCAATGGCAGGACCTACGCCAGTATCTGCACTGATACATGCGGCTACGATGGTAACAGCAGGTATTTATATGATAGCACGTTCAAATGTGCTTTTCGATCTTGCTCCTGTAGTTCAGCACGTGATTGCGATTGTAGGGTTGGCTACGGCTGTGCTGGGTGCAATTATAGCGATGACCCAAACAGATATTAAAAAAGTCCTGGCCTATTCAACGGTATCTCAACTGGGCTATATGTTCCTGGGTCTCGGGGTAGGTGCATATAATGGTTCATTTTTCCACGTCATTACACATGCTTTTTTCAAAGCCCTGTTATTCCTTTGTGCAGGGTCTGTGATCCATGCCATGCATCATGAACAGGATATGCGCCATATGGGTGGTTTGCGTAAGAAGCTGCCAGTTACTTTTATTACCATGCTGATCGGTACCATTGCCATCTCTGGATTGCCGCCGTTTTCGGGTTTCTTTTCAAAAGATGAAATTTTGGCCCATGTATACGAGCATAACCAGATCATGTGGGGAATAGCTGTATTTACCGCTTTCCTGACGGCTTTTTATATGTTCCGGATGATCTTCCTTACTTTTTTTGGTACCTACAGGGGAACACACCATGCAGAAGAGAAAATTCACGAGTCTCCTGCAAGCATGACCTTTCCATTGATAGTTCTTGCAGTGCTATCCGCAGTAGGCGGGGCGATTGGCATTCCCGAAGCGCTGGGCGGTCACCACTGGTTGTCAGCATGGCTTTCTCCGGTAATCCCTCACCATGCGGGAGCGGAAGACTTTGCTACTGAATATATTTTAATGACTGTATCTGTTGTTGGCGTTATAGTAGCAATAGTGATAGCCTATCTAAAATATGTGAAACAAAACCATGTCCCTGTTGCGGATGAGGCTAAGAGATCTGCGCTGGCCAATCTTTCTTATCATAAATTTTATATTGATGAGATCTATGCGCTATTGATTACAAAACCCCTTGATGCGATATCCGGTGTTTTCTATCGTGTATTTGATAAAAAGATAGTGGATGGGATTGTAAACGGATTGGGATGGAGTACATCTGAAGCCAGTAAAGGTGTCAGGTTATTGCAAACCGGTAATGTTGGTTTCTATATTTTTATGATGGTGGCAGGAATCATCTCATTGTTATTGTATACTTATTTATCTCTATAAAAGATCGTCCAAAGAAACATAATGGAACAAGTTTTACTCCTTCTTATCTTTTTACCACTGGTTGGTGCGCTGGTAACAGCATTTACCGGCAATGCCGCAAAACATGTGGCGATGGTCTTTGCTTTAGCTTCTTTAGCGGTAGCGGCAGCTATTGCCAGTCAGTTTAGCCCGGATGCAAGCAAGCAGTTTGTGGTCAATCTTCCATGGATACAAAACCTGGGAATTAACTTTCATGTTGGTTTGGATGGGATCAGTCTGATTACAGTACTGCTTACGAATGTACTGGTGCCAATTATTATCCTTGCCAGTTACCAGAACAATTACAAAAAACCTCATTCGTTTTTTGGATTGATTTTGTTTATGCAGGCCGGATTACTGGTAGTGTTTACCGCTATGGATGCTTTCCTTTTCTATATTGGATGGGAGGCGGCATTAATACCGATTTATTTTATCTGCGCTATCTGGGGCGGAAAAGACAAGATCAGGGTAAACATGAAGTTTTTTGTTTATACGATTGCGGGTTCGCTTTTTATGCTGTTGGGTATTATTTACCTGTACCTGCAGAACCCGGCGCATAATTTTGATATCGATGCTTTCTATGCGTTAAGCCTGGATCCCGTTCAGCAAGGTTGGATTTTCTGGTCGTTTTTTATCGCATTTGCAATTAAAATGCCGGTATTTCCATTTCACACCTGGCAACCTGATACCTATACCGAGGCACCTGCCGCAGGTACAATGCTTTTAGCGGGTATCATGTTAAAAATGGGTATCTATGGAGTCATTAGATGGCTGTTACCAATTGTTCCTGCCGGCGTGCAGGAATGGGGCACTACGGCAATCATTTTATCAATTATTGGTATCGTTTACGCTTCATTGATTGCTTTTACTCAGAAAGATGCGAAAAGGCTTGTAGCTTATTCATCTATTGCACACGTTGGATTGATCTCTGCCGGTATTTTTGCTTTGAACACACAGGGGATGCAGGGAGCAATGATCCAGATGCTAAGTCATGGTATCAATGTAGTTGGATTATTCTTTGTGCTTGATATCATTTACTCACGGATGAAAACCAATACAATCAGCGAGCTTGGCGGTATCGCTAAGGTTGCACCTAAACTGGCCATCGCATTCCTGATTGTTGTTTTGGGTACGGTTGCATTACCAGGTACCAATGGTTTTATCGGTGAGTTTCTACTGCTGATGGGCGTTTATCAGTTTAACATCTGGGCCGTTGTGTTTGCTGGCCTGACAATCATCTTTGGAGCGGTTTATATGTTGAGAATGTACCAACAGGTGATGTTGGGTAAAACGAACGAACTTACTATTGGATTTACAGATATTAAGGGAACAGAACAGTTAGTGCTGATAATCATTTGTGTTTTGATTATCGTACTTGGTGTGTATCCAAAACCAATTCTGCACTTGTCAGAAGCATCAGTACAACAATTATTAGAACAGGTAAATCAAAAATTAACATCGGTAAAATAAGGAAATGAATATCATTATAACAATTGTTGTTACAGCTTTAGCAGTGCTTTATGCTGGTTTATTTAGTGCTAAGAAGGCTTTATTACCCCTTACTTTAGTCGGGCTGCTTGTAGCACTCGGTTTTGCTGTTACTTCATGGAACACCAATACTTCTTATTACGGGATGATGATGATGGACAATTTTGCCATCGCATTTTCGTCGCTGACAATAGTGGGAACCATCTTTATCTTTTTACTTACTCAGAATTACTTTGCAAAGGACAGCGAAAATGTTGCTGAATATTATACTTTAATCCTGTTTGCGCTCTCTGGGATTGTGATTATGGTTTCTTATACCAATATGTCGATGTTGTTTATCGGTCTGGAGATTATGTCTGTTGCCCTGTATATCCTGGCTGGTATCCGGAAGAATAACTTTGCTTCGAATGAAGCTTCTTTAAAATATTTTTTGATGGGTGCTTTTTCAACAGGCTTCCTTTTGTTCGGTATTACGCTGGTTTATGGCGCCACTGGATCTTTCAGCCTGCAGGTAATTAATCAATACCTGATTGGAAATTACCTGATGGTGTCACCTCTGTTTTACCCGGGGCTGATCCTGATCATGATAGGCCTGTGTTTTAAAATCGGCGCCGCGCCGTTTCACTTCTGGACTCCAGATGTTTATGAAGGTTCTCCTTCACTCATTACGGCATTCATGTCAACAGTGGTAAAAACGGCTGCTTTCGCCGCTTTTATCCGCTTATTTGCAGGTACTTTTTCTCCACTGCACGATTTCTGGATGCCACCTTTGATGGTTATCGTTTGTTTGACACTTTTTATCGGGAACGTAACTGCACTATTTCAAAAAAGCTTTAAAAGGATGCTGGGTTATTCAAGTATATCCCATGCCGGTTACCTGTTATTTTCTTTAATCACTTTAACTTCTTCTTCATCAAATAATGTGTTGGTATATGCAGCGGCCTATACTTTCGCCACTATTGTTGCCTTTGCCGTGCTGATCATGGTGAAGCAAAAAACCGGGGGAGATAGCTTTGATAGCTTTAACGGTTTGGGTAAACGCAATCCGCTGGCAGCACTGGCACTTACTATTGCCATGTTATCTCTGGCTGGTATCCCTTTAACTGGTGGTTTTATTGGTAAGTATCTCATGTTCCTGAATGTGATGAACCAATATCAGATCTATCTTGTTGCCTTTGCGATCTTAAATGCCCTGGTAGGCTTTTACTATTACTTCAGGGTGATTGTGGCGATGTATTTTAAAGAAGGCGCTGAAATTGAACTGGACACCCCACTTCAATATAAAGTGGTCCTGGTCTTATCAATAGTAATCACAGTATTTTTGGGCGTCTACCCGTCAGTAATTTTAAATTTGATATAAGCAGTTCTCAGGAAAATTATTTGTAGTTTTACGAATACTTGAACTATGCACGATTTCTGGACTTCCTTACATCAGTTTATTGATCCTGAAAAATTACTAAAAGAGGGTGGTTTTTACGTGGTAATGTTCGTAATCTTTGCGGAAACGGGGCTGTTTTTTGGTTTCTTTCTTCCTGGGGATTATCTGCTGTTTTTAGCTGGTATGTTCGTTGCCACTGGTAAACTGGACGTCAATATCTACTTGCTTATTTTTGGGTTAATTGTTGCTGCGGTTAGTGGTAATTTTACGGGCTATTGGTTTGGCATCAAGACAGGTCCGGTATTATATCATAGAAAAGATACTTTTTTTTTTAAAAAGCGCTATCTTAAAGCGGCAGAAGTCTATTACAACAAACAAGGGGCATTTGCATTAATTATGGGAAGGTTTGTACCGATTGTACGAACTTTTGCACCGATTTTTGCAGGGGTTGTGAGACTTGAGTTTAAAAAATTTGCATTATATAATATTTGCGGCGCTTTTTTATGGATAACATCTTTAACTTTGCTCGGTTATTTTCTTGGTAAAAGATTTGAAAAGCAAATTAACGATTATCTGCTGTATATTATCATAGGTTTTATTACAATAACCTCTCTTCCTGTGGTATTTGCATTTTTAAAGAAGAGAGTAGAACACAATACGAACGAAGACATTTCTAACACTGAATAATAAATGAGTATAGACTTAAATCACCCCTGGCACAATGTTTCTCCAGGCGCTAATTTACCGGAGTCGGTAAACGCTATTATCGAAATCCCTAAAGGATCAAAAGCAAAATATGAAATTGACAAAGACTCGAACCTGATTAAACTGGACCGTGTTCTTTTCTCTTCAGTAATGTACCCTGCCAATTACGGTTTCATTCCTCAAACTTACTGCGATGACAATGACCCATTGGATATCCTGGTGTTATGTTCTGTAGATGTATATCCGTTAACACTTCTCGAAGCAAAAGTTATTGGCGTAATGCACATGGTGGACAACGGCGAACAGGATGATAAAATCATTGCTGTGGCTAAACACGATATGTCGGTAAATTATATCAACGATATTTCTGAATTGCCACCACACCAAATGAAAGAAATTGTAAGGTTCTTCCAGGATTACAAAGCATTGGAGATGAAAAACGTAACTATTGAAAAATTGATGGGCGTTACTTATGCTTACAAAGTGATTGAAGAAAGTATTGAACTATATAATAGTACGTTTAGAAACAACTCTTAATGGGCTTTCAAATATTCTTAACCTTTTTCTTGGTCGTCTTAAACGGCTTTTTCGTTGCAGCAGAGTTTGCAATCGTTAAAGTCAGAGCGTCGCAAATAGAAATTAAAGCTAAATCTGGTAATAGAGTAGCTAATATTGCTAAATATATTACACAACACCTTGATGGTTACCTGGCTGCAACGCAGCTGGGTATTACATTAGCATCACTTGGACTTGGCTGGGTTGGAGAATCAGTAATGGAACACCTGTTGCGAAATTTGTTAACCTCCTTTACACAGAACCAGGCGTTCATTGAATCCTTCTCAAAAACTGCTTCCCCGATTATCGCATTTAGTTTTATTACGATCATGCACATCGTATTTGGAGAGCTTGCACCTAAATCTATCGCTATTCAGCGTCCTGTAGCAACTACTTTATTTATTTCAGTTCCACTCCAGATTTTTTATGTCGTTTTCAGACCTTTTATCTGGTTGCTGAATGGATTCGCAAATATCATTTTAAAGATCTTCGGAATCTCTACTGTGGGCGGACATGAAGCCGTACATAGTACGGAAGAGCTGTATTACCTGCTTGATCAGGGGAAAGAAAGTGGTGCGTTGGATACGAATGAGCACGAACTGATCCGTAACGTATTTGATTTTAACGAGCGGGTGGTAAAGAACATCATGGTGCCGCGGACAAAGATTTCGGGAATAGAGTTAGCTACTGCAAAAGAAGAAGTTATCCAGCTGATTATTGCTGAAGGATATTCGAGAATGCCGGTATATGATGATATTATCGATAAGATCATAGGAATTATCCATGCAAAGGATGTGTTGCCTTTGCTGGCGGGAAACAAAGAATGGTCGTTGAAAGATATCATCAGGAAACCTTATTTTGTTCCTGAGACTAAGAAAATAAACGATTTATTAAGTGAACTGCAGCAAAAAAGGATCCAGATTGCCATAGTAATTGATGAATTCGGTGGAACCGCCGGTATGGTGACGCTGGAAGATATTGTGGAAGAAATTGTTGGTGAGATACAGGATGAATATGACGAGGAAAAGCCAACAGTGGAGAAAATCTCGGATACTGAGTTTGTGATTAATGCCTATGCTACCGTGTACGATGTAAACGAGCATCTTCCCCATGACCTGCCCGAAGACCTCGATTTTGATACTGTAGGAGGTTTGGTATCACATGCTTTCGGGAAGATACCTGACGTAGGGGACAGTGAGGAGTGCTACGGGTACCTGTTCACCATCCTTAAAAAAACTGAGCAAAATATTGAGACCATCAAGCTTGAACTGGTGATCCCAAAAAATGATATGGTAGACAACCACTAAGCCTTTAAAATGCACGTTTTTTATACTCCTGATATCAATTCTGCGGAATATATGCTGAACGAAGAGGAGAGTCGGCATTGCATGAAAGTATTGCGGCTGGTTATTGGCGACGTGGTGCATCTTATAGATGGCCGCGGAGGCCTGTATGAAGCTGAGATCATCAACGAGTCCAAAAGGAATGTCACCCTGCATGTGCTGAAAACAACCAGTGAGTATCAAAAAAGAAACCACCGGCTGCATATTGCGGTAGCCCCTACAAAAAATATTGACCGGTTAGAGTGGTTCCTTGAAAAAGCGACCGAAATTGGAATTGATGAAATCACCCCGCTGATTTGCGACCGGTCGGAAAGGAAGGTTGTTAAAGAAGACCGCCTGAATAAAGTAATTACTTCTGCTGTAAAACAATCGCTGCAGGCCTATCATCCGCAATTAAACGAAGCGGTAAGTTTCAAGGAGTTTATTAAAAAGCACTTTACCGGAAACAAGATGATTGCACACTGTATTGACGGGGAACCGAGGCAGTTCATTAGTGATATAATTTCTGCTGGTCAAAGTTGTCTTATACTGATTGGTCCTGAGGGCGATTTTAGTCCAGATGAAATCCAGCAGGCTTTGCAAAATAACTTTAAACCATTAACTTTAGGTAATACTCGTCTCAGGACAGAAACTGCTGCATTGGCGGCTTGTTTTGAGGTGAATTACTTAAACAGATGAAATTCAGCTTACTGATCCTCTCTTTTTTTACGGTTTTACTGCTCTGTAGTTATCAGGTGCCTTCTTATCAGTTGGCCAGGTTAAAGTATAACGGAGGTGGTGACTGGTATGGTAACCGCACTGCTTTAAATAACCTGATCGCCTTTTGTAACCAAAACCTTCATACAAATTTTGCAGAAGAAGAAGCGATTGCTGAAGCAGGCAGTCCTGAAATCTTTAACTATCCGCTGTTATATATGACCGGTCACGGAAATGTGACTTTTAGTGAGCAGGAGGTGCAGAATATCCGTAAGTATTTAACAGGTGGAGGATTTCTTCATGTAGATGATAACTATGGACTGGATAAGTTTATCCGGGCCCAAATGAAAAAAGTATTTCCCGAACTGTCGTTTGTAGAACTGCCGGTAAATCACGCCATCTACAATCAAAAGTTTAAATTTCCAGCCGGTCTTCCAAAAATACATGAACACGATGGGAAGCCAGCCCAGGGATTTGCACTCATATGGGAAGGAAGGATTGTCTGTTACTATTCGTATGAAAGCGATTTAGGCAACGGATGGGAAGATGCCGGCACATATCCCGGTGATACGGAAGCTAAGCGGCAACAGGCGCTTAAAATGGGCGCAAATTTGATTCAATATGTACTTACTCAATAGTCATGTATAAAATAAAAGTTAACGACCAGTATACTTTTGATCTGGAAGTGGCAGGCGACGACATTAAATTTAATGCTGAAGTTATGGAGCCCGATATCCGTGATTTGGGAAATGGCCATATGCATGCTCTCCATGGTCACAGGTCATACACGATAGAGGTCCTTAACGCAAACAATGTGGATAAATCTGTGCAGATTAAAGTGAACGGTAGGATGTACGAAGTAGCTATTGAGGATGAATATGCTGGCTTGCTGAAAGCATTAGGTATGAATGGCGCGTCAGGAAAAAAGACCCTTGAGCTGAAAGCCCCAATGCCAGGACTTGTGCTGAGCGTAAGTGTAACAGCGGGTCAGGAGGTCAAAAAAGGGGATAGCCTACTGGTACTTGAAGCAATGAAAATGGAAAACATGCTCAAATCGGCTACTAATGGCGTGGTAAAAAAAGTACATGTAGCCGTAGGTGATAAGGTAGAAAAAGGCCAGGTATTGGTGGAGTTTGTAGCCTGATCGGGATTGCTAAAGTAAACCTGAAAATTTATATGCTCCCTTAGTTATTAAACACTTTCTGGGAGCAATTTTGTTATCTTATCTTTTTCTGGAATTAAATGGACGCTGTTGTTTTGGCTTAAACTGAGGTTTACCTGCCGGGTTAATTTCAGAGGCACCCAACATGGTCATGGCGCAACGGAAGCCAATATCCGCCGTTGATTCGTCTTGCTGGAGATACCGTCTTGAGGCGGGATTTAACCATAATGCCTGGTCATCCCAGGAACCACCTTTATAAACTCTGGACTTATTATTTACGAGTGTGATCTCACCATAAAGGTTGTTCTCTTCGTCGCGGAAGCCACGTTGGTCCGCAGCATATGGTACTGTAACAGCAGCAACAGTTTGTGAGGCTGTAGTTGCAGGTTGCGTTCCATTTGTCCCCTGAACAGTATTATTTGCCACCCCATCTGCTGCCTGTTTTTCTGCCCATGTCTGTTTTCTTCCTACTACAGCAGGAGTCATTACTGGCCGGTTATATTTGTCCAGCTCCAGCTTGCCGGTAATCCTGTCAGCAATCTTTTTGTCCAGAAAATAATTTCCACGGTATGGGTTTAGTGCTTCTGCGTCATTAAATGTGTTTGACCTGTATACATCGGATACCCATTCATTCACATTTCCTGCCATGTTATACAAGCCGAAGTCGTTAGGGACATAAGCACGAACGGGAACAGTAATACTTCCCTTGTCATTCAAAGTTCCACCTACGCCCATGTAATCTCCTTTAGTTCTTTTAAAGTTAGCCAGGATCAGTCCGCGGGTTTTTGATTTGGCAGAACTTATGCCCAATCCGTCCCAGGGATAAATTTTGTTGCTGCTGATATTTTCATATTCTGTGTTTCCAATCAGTCCCAATGCGGCATATTCCCATTCTGCTTCCGTAGGGAGGCGATAGGGTTGCTTTAGAATGCCATCCTCTAATCTTACATTTCTTGTGGCCCCACCTTTCTGCTGTTTACCTCCATTAGCGGCGGCGGCCATTGCTGCAGGACTCAGGTCTTTCATTGCCCTTTTTCCTTTGTCGTCATATTGACCATTGATATAGGCATCAGTGGTAAACGGCCCCGTTGGTCTTGGCATTGCAGCCGCTGCACCTTTTTTGTTAGTGGCGTTGAGGTCTTTGTAACTGGTCATATAGTTTTGGTCCCTCAGCAAAGATTCGTTTACTATATCTGTTCTCCACTCGCAATACCTTTGTGCCTGTTCCCATGACACACCTACTACCGGATAGTCCTGGTAGGCGGGATGCCTGAGGTAGTTGTCTACATAGGGTTCGTTATAGGAGAGTGGCCTGCGCCATACCAAAGTATCGGGAAGTTCATTGTAGTAATATTCGTAATTGGTTGGGTCTGTTCTTCTGATCCAGGCCAGATATTCAAGCCAGTTTGTATTTGATACTTCGGTTTCATCCATATAAAAGGAAGATACTGTGGTTTCCCTTTTATGGTTATAATCTTTGAGTTCCTGACCTGGAATATTAATTGCGCTCCCGCTCATCACAAATACCCCTCCTTCAATTTCAACCAATCCAGGGCCTGGCCCACGTCTGAATTTATTGTTTACTTGAAACCCGCCATTTTCGGGCCTATTATAGGCTAACCCGGTTTTTTCCGATGTTGCATTTTTGTTGGACTTACAGGAAGTCAGTGCAAAAACGGATAATAAAAAAGCTGATGAATATGTATATCTTTTTTTCATACAGGGGCTCATTTGGTTGTAATTGGGTAATTATGAGGATAAATTTACACAAAAAAATACTGTAGTGGCAAATGAATTCTGTAAATAGTATTCCCTGAAGTGTTAAAGGTCAGTAGATTACGTGTGCATCGTCAACTTATTAACTTCAATGTAACCTAAGGCAACGGCTTATTTAATTATATTTGAAAAATAGTATTTCGCCTTTGCTTAACTGTTTAAAACAATAAGGAATATTAATAAAGTAAATAATATGAAGATAAAAGTAGGTTTCGGGTTTGATGTACATCAGTTGAAAGAGAATCATCCCTTTGTGTTGGGCGGGATCCATCTTGAACATCACAAAGGTGCGTTTGGTCATTCTGATGCAGATGTGTTATTGCATGCAATTTGCGATGCGTTGCTTGGGGCAGCAAACCTGAGGGATATTGGCTTTCATTTCAAGAACACCGATCCGCAATGGAAAGGTATCAGTAGTATGGTCCTGCTAAAAGAAACTGTAAAAATGCTCACTGAAAAGGGCTGGACAATTGGAAATATTGATGCAATGCTTTGCCTGGAGGCGCCAAAGATCAATCCGCATATACCGCAGATGCAGCAAAATATATCCAGTGCAATTGGGCTGGACATTGAAGATATCTCCATAAAGGCAACTACCAATGAAATGATGGGATTCATCGGCAGGGAAGAAGGTGTTGTGGCTTATGCTGTTTGCCTCATTCAAAAATTGTAAAACAATTCAGTATCCCGGCGGTTTTTTAAAGAAAGTAACCTTATGAAAAAAATAGCGAAATATTTATTTGCAGCCACAATCGGACTTGTTTCTTTATCGGCATGTACTATGGGCGACAAGGGAAGTGAAAAAGTTCCAGACTCCGTTAAAATTGATACCAATATTAAAGCAAGTCAGCCCAATACGCAGCCGTCAGACACCACACTGATCGACAGCCTGCAGACAGATACCAGCGCTAAAAAACCTTAGGTTATTCTTCAAGATAGCCAAACCTGCCCTGATTATAATCTTCAATTGCCTGCTGTATTTCTTCGGGCCGGTTCATTAAGAACGGTCCGTATTGTGCAATTGGTTCATTGATGGGTTGTCCGCTAAGGATCAGTACAGTACTTTTTTCCGAAGCACGAAGGCTAATACTTTCGCCATCGTTGTTGAAATAGATAAACTGGTTTTCTGAAGCTGTGCTATTTTCATTTACAGTTATCTGGCCTTCGATCACCAGAAAGCCTGTGTTATACTCTCGGGGAAAGTTAATAACAACTGTGCCGCCGGGGTTTAATTTAACGTTGAAAACGTTTAAGGGCGTAAATGTTAATGCAGGGCCTTTTGTTTTAAGGTAGTCGCCAGCAATAATTTCTACAATTCCAGCACCGTCAGGCAGGATAGCTTTTCCAAGATCAGCATGTTGAATTGATTGGTATTTGGGGGTACTCATTTTATCCTTTGCAGGCAAGTTTACCCACAGTTGGACAGTTTGAAGGATTCCACCAGATTTATTGAACTCCTGTTCATAGTATTCTTTATGAAGGATTCCGCGTGCGGCCGTCATCCATTGCACATCACCAGGATATATAATGCCAGTGTTGCCTGCGCTGTCTTCATGTGCAATTGCGCCATAATAGGGAATAGTTACAGTTTCAAAACCACGGTGGGGATGTAAACCAACGCCACGTGGTTCTGCTGATCCCGCTAATTCTGTTCTGGCATAATAATCCAGTAGAAAAAAAGGGCTCATTTTAATCTTGTAGCCACGGGGAAAGAAATTACTGACGTTGAAGCCATCGCCCACAAGCTGCGGGCAGACTGGATCTAATACTGAAGCAATTGATTTTACCCTGGATTCCATCTGGACGAGTGATTAAAATGAGCCGATTGATTATGCTTCTTTTGAAAACTGAAGTTCTCCTAATATTTTAACTTCTTCACTTAACATCACGCCACCAGTTTCCAAAGCTGCGTTGTAGGTTAAGCCATAATCAGTTCTGTTGATTTTTCCGCTTAAAGTAAAACCTGCTTTAGTATTGCCATAAAGATCTTGTGCAATACCACCAAATTCAACGTTTAATACCACTGGCTTAGTAACGTCTTTGATCGTCAAATTTCCTTCTAATTTGTAGTCACCACCGTCTTTTTTGAAAGAAGTTGATTCAAAAGATACAGCTGGAAATTCTTCAGCATTAAAGAAGTCGCCGCTTTTTAAGTGACCGTCTCTGTCTTTGTTACCAGTATCAATAGAATCTACGCCTGCTTTAAAAGAGATAGCAGCATGTTCGAAATCTTCTGAGTCTGTAGTCAGTTCAGCTGAAAATTCATTGAAGCTACCAGTAACAGTAGTAATCATCAAATGTTTAACTTTAAACTGAAGTTCACTGTGCATTGGGTCTAATACCCATTTAGTAGTTGCCATAATTTTAATATTTTGGATTGATTAATTGTTGTACCCAAAATTAGAGATATAAATTAAGGCTGACGTTGATGTATGATAAGAAAATATTAAGATTTGAAGTGTTTGTGTGCAAGGTCTTTACGTACTCGGCTTAAAGATTCTGGCGTTATTCCCAAATAGGATGCAATCATCCATTGTGGTACCCTCAGGGTGAGGTTGGGATATAATTTAATGAAATCGAGGTAACGCTCTTCCGCAGTTGCGCTGAGGAGCATATTGATCCTTTTCTGCATAAATCGGATGGAGTTGTTCAGCATGGTATTATTAAGGTCATGCAAACATGGTACATGAACTGCCGCATCATTAAAGTAATTCCTTGGAAGTATAAGTGCCGTTGTACGCTCTATAGCGTCAATATAAAAGTCTGAAGGTTCATTGAAAAAGCTGTTCCTTTCCGAAAGCCACCACAATTCTGGTGCAAACTGTATAATATTTTCTTTGGCTTTGCTGTCTATCGAATAACATCGCAGCAAACCGCTTGTTACAAAATAGGTTTTTTTGCTGATATCTCCCGGCGCAACAATCACTTTGTTTTTTTCAAACGTGATTACCTTAATTTCACTGGAAATAAGGTCGAATTGATCGTCAGTAATGGTTATACGTTTTCGTAGGTACTCTTTAAACTGATCAAACATAAGGTATAACGATACTATTTATTTTTCACTTCTACATTGGAAAAATCTACGCCGCATTTGCAATTTGAGGCACAGCCGCCGCTTTTAGGAGAGACAGAGCGGTAAATGATGCGACCAATATAGAACAGCGCAGCTATAAAAAGAAGTCCGACTAAAATCATTTGCATATCCATAAGACAAAAATAGTTATTTCAACCTTGCGCGAAGTATTTAAAATGTAAATTCTTAAGTATTCAAGTTCTTTAAAGAGAGCGGGTTAATTTCTCCGCTGCTAAGTTCCTGTATCTCATCAGATTCGTGCGTAAAAATCCCTGCTTTATCTTGGAGGGATAACTTGAGCATCACCTTAGCTACAGTTTCTACCTTAATGCTTCTGTATTTTTTCAGTCCTCCAACCAGGATGGGATTAATTACATGCATCAGCACATTGGCTGTTCCTTCTATAAAACGTTTTTCTTTTCGTTCGGTGTCCAGCATAGAAGGGCGGTAAATATGAATGTTTTTAAAAGGGATTGCTTTCAGGTCTTCTTCAACCTCACCCTTAGTTTTGATATAAAACGTGGACGAATTTTTATCCGCACCGATAGAAGAAACCAGATGGTAACTTTCCGCACCATTTTTTAATGCTATCCTAGCAACATCAAGGGGGTACTGATAATCTATTTTCCTGTATTGCTGGGGATCGGGTGTCTGGCTCTTTGTTGTGCCTAAACAGCAAAATACCACATCGCCGGTAATCTGTGCAGAATAATTATCAAGCTCATCAAAATTGATGACCAGTTGCGTTAGTTTCGGATGGTGCATCCGCAGTTCTTTACGCCCGACAGTAAGAACGGAAGAATAACTTTTATTCTCTAATAACTGTAAAAGGAGAATGTTTCCAATTGCCCCTGTCGCGCCAAGTAAAATTGCTTTCTTCATTATCTAACGTTTAATAATGCTGGACCCATTTTTCCTAAGCCCCATTCCGTAACAAATGTAACCTTGATAAGTTTACACAAGATTAAAATAATTACGATACTCTTACTATCAATGACAGGAACGACTTTCCCTGCAGGTTTTATAGCCTGTTCGTTACTGATAATCTTTTGATAGGTAGTCGCATCCAAAGATTTCTAATATTTAAATGTGACATTGTCCTAGTTGATAGGCTGATATATCAATTATTTACGTTATCTTTGCGCCAAAATTAGGCGCATTTTATGCAAAAAATAAGAAATATAGCTATTATAGCACACGTTGACCACGGTAAAACCACATTGGTTGATAAGATTTTACACACTTGTTCTATTTTTCGTGACAACGAACAAACAGGTGACTTGATACTTGATAATAACGATTTAGAGAGAGAACGTGGTATCACGATCGTTTCTAAAAACGTTTCAGTGATGTATAAAGATGTTAAAATCAATATTATTGATACACCTGGTCACGCCGATTTCGGTGGTGAGGTTGAACGTGTATTGAAAATGGCTGATGGTGTATTGTTGTTATGCGATGCGTTTGAAGGTGCAATGCCTCAAACTCGTTTCGTTACTCAAAAAGCCCTGGCTCTAGGTCTTAAACCTATTGTTGTTGTAAACAAAGTAGATAAAGAGAACTGTCGTCCTGAAGAAGTTTATGAGCAAATTTTCGAATTGTTCTTTAACCTCGAAGCTACAGAAGATCAATTAGACTTTCCTGTAATTTACGGTTCATCTAAACAAGGATGGATGAGTACTGATTATACTAAACCAACAACTGATATCTTCCCGTTACTGGATGCTGTTGTTGCAAACATTCCTCCTCCGCCAATGCTTGAAGGAACATTGCAAATGCAGATCACTTCATTAGATTATTCATCTTTTGTTGGACGTATCGCAGTTGGTCGTGTTCACCGCGGTTCTATCAAAGAAAACCAGCCGGTTACTTTGATCAAACGTGACGGTAAAATGGTTAAATCAAGAGTAAAAGAATTATATACATTTGAAGGCTTAGGTAAAATTCGTGCAACTGAAGTGAAATCGGGTGATATCTGCGCTGTTGTAGGTATTGACGGTTTTGATATTGGTGATACGATCTCTGATTTTGATGCTCCGGAGCAACTGCCGGTTATCAAAATTGATGAGCCTACAATGAACATGTTGTTCACTATCAATAACTCACCATTCTTCGGTAAAGAAGGTAAATTTGTTACTTCTCAACGTATCAAAGAACGTCTGTATAAAGAAATGGAAAAAAATCTTGCCCTTAAAGTGGTTGAGACAGAATCACCTGATGCGTATTTAGTATACGGAAGGGGTATTCTCCATTTATCAGTACTGATCGAAACTATGCGTCGTGAAGGATATGAAATCCAGGTTGGACAGCCACAGGTTATTATCAAAGAAATTGATGGTAAAAAATGTGAGCCGGTTGAAACACTGATTGTTGATGTTCCGGGCGAGGTTGCTGGTAAAGTAATTGAATTGGTTACTCAGCGTAAAGGTGAGTTGCTGATTATGGAGCCAAAAGGTGATTTACAGCATTTGGAATTTGAAATTCCCGCACGTGGTATCATTGGATTAAGAAACAATGTATTAACAGCTACAGGTGGCGAAGCTATCATGGCTCACCGTTTCAAAGCTTACGAGCCGTGGAAAGGTACAATTCCTGGAAGATTGAACGGTGTTCTTGTTTCAATGGAAAAAGGCAGCACAACTGCTTATTCAATTGATAAATTACAAGATCGCGGACGTTTCTTCGTTGATCCGGGTGTTGATGTTTACGAAGGTCAGATTATGGGTGAGCACATCCGTGACAACGACTTAGTAGTAAACATCGTTAAAGGAAAAGCTTTAACTAACATGCGTGCTTCAGGTACTGATGATAGTAATCGTATTGCTCCTGCAATTAAATTTTCACTAGAAGAAGCTATGGAGTATATCCAGGCTGACGAGTATATTGAAATTACTCCTTTAAGTATGCGTTTACGTAAAATCTTCCTAACGGAAAATGAGCGTAAAATCAAAGGGAAACAATTCCAATAGGCTACTGAATAAGTATTTGAGCCCCTCAGCATTTTGCTGCAGGGGCTTTTTTATTTTTATTATTTTTGCTTTGATCAAACGGGCACATGAAACCAATAACAAGCGAAGGGACAACTCAAAAAAGAAACAGATTGATGAAGGTGTTATATGGCCTGCTCTTGCTCACATTGCTCGTGATGCTTTTATTCTCAGTGTTATTTACGTGGCGACCTGAACTTATCCGCGTGGTGGAATACCAGGTTCCTGACGAAAATACTTATAAAGCCTATCCACAAACCCAGGTTGAGGCAGCAAAAACTGCTTTCAATTTCGTTCGCGCAAATGTTAACAGGGACGATCTTGACACCATAACGGTGCGTGACGGGAAAAATAAATGGGTTAGCTTTAAAGCCTATTGTGAGGAAAGTAAAACAGATGTCTTTATGGTCATCAGGAATGACACTATTATTTATCAGCATTTTAGCCCAGGCCATACAGATACCACCCTGACCACTCTCTTCTCTGTTGCAAAAACGATGGTTTCCATCATGCTGGGCCAGGCCCTGGAAGAAGGAAAAATCAGGAGTCTGAATGATCACCTTACCCGTTATGTTCCACAACTAAAGGCGAACCCCGCGTTTAAAGATATCACCATACAACATCTTTTGAGTATGAAATCCGGCCTCGAATTTGAAGACGTATCTGGCGGTTATGTTTCAGCGTTTCTTTCAGATGAAGGCAAATATTATTATACAGAAGATATCAAAAAAGAACTAGCAGCAATAAAATTAGTAAATCAGCCCGGAACGGTCTGGAAGTACAAAAGTGTCGATGCTTTCCTCCTCACCTGGGCTATTGAACAGGCCACAGGTAAACGGATCTCCAGATATTTTCAGGACAATGTCTGGAAACGGATTGGTACCGCCTATCCCGCCAGCTGGGGCCTCGATCACGTAAATGGTCTGGCCAACACTGCCAGCAGGTTCCAATGTACTGCAATAGACCTTGCTAAAATCGGGCGCCTCTATTTGCATAACGGAAAGTTCGATGGTCGGCAGATTGTTCCGCGTGACTGGGTGAGTCGCTCTGTGAACCAGGGTGCTGAAACTCCTTCTACTGCTAAGGGATGGCAGCGTTCCACACAACACTTCCTTTGGTGGCTGCCACAGCAAGGGGCAACGGGAGACTACGCCGCCGAAGGAATGCGAGGACAGCGTCTGTATGTTGACCCTGCAACCAATACCATCATCGTACAGTTTTCCCGGGGCGGTGCCGGCGACTATCCCTACCGGAAAGTCAGTAAGTACCTGTCTGGGCAACCCTTTAAATATCCCAATTAACCATTGTAATGTGAATCCACAGGTATTAGAATAGGTTTATCTCAGTTAACAGGGGCAAGGGATAACAGAGGAAGCAGTGTAACTTGAATCACGGGTATTAGAAAAGGTTTATCTCAATTCACAGGGGCAGGGAATAACAAAGGAAGCAGTGTAACGTGAATCGACAGGTATTAGGATAGGTCAATGGAGGGGAGGCTGGAATGGGTTAAGCTCCCAGCATTGGATAATCGTAAAAAAAAGGTATTGTGTTTTCAATGCCTTCAATTGCGTTTCAGCAATTGGCAGCATTGAAAATACAATACCTTTTTTCAGCGAAGCCAGATCATCTTAGCCCCCATAACTATTACGCATGCTGACCACTATGCACCCCTTCAGCAAACTCCTCCACAATCTTATCATTAAATGCGGGCAAATCCTTAGGACTGCGACTTGTCACCAGGCCTTGATCTGTTACTACTTCAGAATCTTCCCAATTCGCTCCTGCGTTCACCAGGTCAATCTTTATCGTCTTCGTTGATGTCAGGTTCCGCCCCGATACAACTTCAGCAGATATCAATACCTGCGGACCGTGACAGATAGCTGCTACAGGTTTACCTTCTTCAAAGAAAGCCTTCACAAATGCCAACGCACCCTCATCTTTCCTAAGCGAATCCGGATTAAGCACGCCACCTGGAATGAGTAGTCCCTGGTAGTCCTGAGGATTGGCTTCCGCAACCGTTTTATCAACATCGATTTCCACAGTCCACTCGCGGTCATGTTTCATTCCCTGTATCTTTCCTGGTTCCAAAGAAATAATGTGTACGGTAGCACCCTCTTCTTTTAATCTCTGTACCGGACTTGTTAATTCTGATTCTTCAAATCCGTTTGCTGCTAAAACAGCTATGTTACGATTACTTAATTTTCCCATGATAGTATCTATTAATTGTGCTATAAGTACAAAACAGGAAAAATATTGTTTTCAATAATTGAATAAACCGCGTTAATCAATCATTCGTACGCCTATGACGCACATAGTACTGAACCAGGTTAATAGCGATCCATAAGTGGTTAACCAGATTCGGGATCAAACCATAATACTTAGAAAAAATGCGGAAGCGCTCTTTCAGACTGGCCAGGTGTTTCTGCTTAGAAACGCCACCAACCAGGTATTTTGCCACATAACTATCTGTGTTTACAATACTGGAGGCATTTTTTGCAACCTTGATAATCCAGTCAATATCCGCGCTGTATTTATATCGCAGATCGTAAGGGACCGCCAGGCTGCGTTTTACATAGATAGCCTGATGGCTAATGCTCATGCCATGTTTAAAGCTGTGCCAGTCAAAAGTCTCCGGTGCCTGGTGCCTGCGTTGTCCCAGGCTTTTCCAATGCTCGTCATACATCTCCGTTTCCCCGTAATAGATGTCTGCGCCGGGTGCGGTATCAAATATTTCCTTTACTGTTTCAGGTGAGTAAATCTCATCGCCCGAGTTCATAAACAGCACGTAGTCTCCTGTCGCTAGCGCAAGACCCTTGTTCATCGCGTCATAAATTCCCCTATCCTTTTCAGATATGAATTGCGAAAGCCTGTTTTTATACTTAAAAATAATGTCCTTTGTACCATCATTTGAGTCGCCATCAATAATCAGGTACTCAATATGGGGATAGGTTTGGTTCAGTACTGAAAGCATCGTGCGCTCAATATCCTTTACATTATTATAAACGATGGTGATGACACTTAGCTTTGGCTGCATAAATAGTTCAGATAATTACCGTGGATGTAAATTGATCAGTGACTGATATAGCAAGATATGTTTTTCGGCAATAACCTCCTCCGAAAAATGTTTAAGTATTGTTAATCTGGCTTCTTTTTGAATATCTGAAGCGTTTTCCTCGTGGTACAGCCATTCCATACCGGTGGCCAGGTCTTCCGAGGATTCGTAGTCTGCAAGATATCCATTTACCAGGTGTTCCACCATATCCGGAATCCCTCCTGTTTTAAAGGCCACTACCGGCGTTGCACATGCCAGGCTTTCCATTACCGTGTTCGGAAGATTGTCTTCCAGAGAAGGCGTAATAAATGCATCAGCGGCAGAGTAACACTTAGCTAGTTGAACATCATCATTTATGGTGCCCAGGAAAGTGGTTTTAAACGGGAATTCAGGCATTTCTGCGTGCTCCTTGTTCCCAAAAATCAGTAATTCAATATTTTCTTTGACGATGCCTGGTCTTCCGGCCAAATCATTAAGTGCATCAATCAGGTAGGAAGTACCCTTATGCTTATCATTTTTCGAAGGCATAAATCCACTCATCAGCACAAACTTTTCAGGAGAAATCTTTAGCATTTTTTTGGCTTCAGATTTTACGTAGGGCTTGAAAATTCCTGTTTCTATCGTATTCGGGATAACTGATACCTCCCTTGCACCCATTAAACTACTGAACTTGATAGATCGTGCCATCCATTTGCTGGGGGCTACAATATGAAAACCCAGATTGGAATAGCCCTTTTTTTTGCTCATCCAGTTCAGGTGCGATACGTCATTTTTGCCACTGATTTTGAGCAATGGGCAAAATCCACATTGTTTATGAAAATTCTCGCAAGAGTACCGTACGTGGCAGCCACCTGTAAAAGCATTGCTGTCATGAAAAGTCCATACAATCGGTTTATCCAGTTCTTCCAGTGCGGCAAGGTCCTTAGGTCTTAAAAATCCATGGTTAATCCAATGGAGGTGGATAAGGTCCGCTTCCTTTAATGCTGGGTGATCAATCACCGAGCTGCCAAACCACTGCAATGAAAAGGGGGTTTTTAACGCCTTTACCAGTCCTTTAGCCAGGTATCTTTCTGATAGGATATTAAATACCGCGCGCGCTTTCTGAAAAGGCGTTTTGCTGAACGCGATCGCTTTGTTGCTTTCTTTAAACTGGTAATATACCATTACAGATGAATCTGCACCGCTCGCATTGAGCGCGTCACTGAGACGAAGACAAGCCCTTCCGGCCCCTCCGTTCCCTTCATATGTATTTAGGTGGACTATTTTCAATGTATCAAAATTACATATTATTGTTATCGTTTACGTATTTTCAACCCGTCAAAATTAAATGCCGAACGCGAATCAACACTCAATTCCCGTCCGTCATTTATTAGCCCCTCATTATCAATCAATCATGAATACAATGGAGTTAATTTGGCAAGCATACCTTCAATAAAAATGATACTTACGGAAAGAAATAACTATGGATAACCTTTTAACCGACAGACAATTTTGGGTGAATTATTGGGAAAGCAAAGAAGGTTTGTCTGTTAACATACCTGCAAATTACCTGTTTCATCAGGAACTTGCTACCATTATCAATACTCAAAAAGTAGAAACTGCAATTGAGCTGGGGGGATTTCCGGGCTATTATGCAGTATTTCTTAAAAAATATTTTAAGCTTGACGTAACGTTGCTGGATTATTTTGTACACCAGCCCGTAACCAATGAACTGCTTAAGGCAAATGGCTTAGTCGAAAGTGATATCCATATCATTGAAACGGACCTCTTTAACCATCAGGAGAGCAAACAGTACGACCTCGTTTTATCCTGCGGGTTGATAGAACATTTTAATGATACCGCAGACATTATTCAGCGACATATAGATTTTCTGAAACCGGGCGGCACTTTAATGATCACCCTTCCCAATTTTAAGGCCTTAAACGGCTGGTTTCAAAAGTCATTCGATAAAGACAATTATGATAAACATAATATCAACTGCATGGATCCAGAATTGCTTTCAGCAATATGCCGCCAGGCGGGCATGGAAATCGTACAGTCGCGCTATTTTGGTTATTTCAGTCTGTGGCTGGAAAACGAAAAGCAAAAACCTGCCGGAGTAAGGATATTAAAAAAATCGCTATGGCTGGCTGGAAAAGTGTTTACAAAGATATTTGCTTTCAATTCGAAGCAGCTATCTCCCTATATTATTTTAGAAGCGAAGAAGCCTGTCTGATCACTTTAGCCGTTCTGTAAGATATCGCCTTAAACGCTGCCACAAACTACCTTTCCTTGTGCTCAAGAATTGTTTAATTGCCTGGTAAGCCTTGTGATTTTCTTTGATTTCTACTGGAAACTGGCTGATTGGCCTGGGGTGGATAATAACATTATAAATGTCATTAATGCCAGAATGTACACCTGTGCCGTCATGGCCAATATTATTTACCAGAGAATGGGCCGGGTTTAGAGTGAGCCCGTTTCTGAGAAACAGGGACGCGTACCAGCGGATTGCCCAGGAATTGTTCTTCCCCTTTTTAAAGTCCTGCATCTGCTTCCAGAAGTTCATGGTATGTTCAATAGAAAATGCAGCCCGCTTTTTTGCATCGAACTTTCCAATCAGTACATCAATGTCTGGTTCAAAGTATTGCCATGCCCTGTCCCATGTAGCCCATCCCCAGCTTGTGGCAGCACGGTAGAAAAATGCTTCCGGCAGGCCGTTTTCTTTCAGAGGATACATGTAGGCGCCAATATGCATCACTTGTTCTTCGGTACGGTACCGGGCTAAGGCATCGTTGAAATACAACAATGTATAAGGTGAGGTAATCAGGTCATCCTCAAAAACTATTACTTGTTTGTAATCTTTAACCAATCTGTTTACCCCCGCAATCACAGAGTTTGCCAAACCCATGTTTTCTTTTCTCCTGATGATCTCTACAGATTTGAATCCATCAACAGTCTTGAGGATCTCCCGTACAGCATTTACTTTTTCTTCCTCCTCGGCTGTTTTTGCTCCGTCAGAAAAAATAAAAAGACGGCTTTCGGCAGCAAGTTCGTTCTGCTTCAAAAACTTTAGCGTCCTTTCGGTGTGCTGCGGCCTGTTGTAAACAAAAAGTGCGATGGGAGCAAAGTTTTGCATAATTAAAATATTTGCAGGGTCTGACTTGACTTTTTGGTTAAAACAGTATAAGCATTTGCAAACTGTTCTTGTTTTTTGCTGCCCATTAATTTGCCAAGTGTTTTCTTTATTCTGTACTCCAGCTCAATCTTCATTGTCTTTGATAAAGATTTTGAAGATTTCCTGTTTACAAATTCATTGAACTTAGTGGTTGCGGGTGGCGTCATTGAAAGCCGGTCGGCAAGCACTTCCAGGCCTTCACTCTGTAAAAGGAAACGGAGGGAGGTAGGGGTATACATATTGATATGCCCGTAGTCCAGAAAATGCTTCATTCTCTTGTCCACTCCAAATCTGTAATCCAGCGGCACCTCAATTACTATGTTTTTCCCAATACGTTTTAATTCCCTCAGCAATATACGTTCGTGTTCCACGTGTTCAAGTACGTGGGACAGGATAACCAGGTCAAAAGTATCATCTCCATGAGGGATGTCGTAACCGTCAAAACTTTTTGCTTCTTTCAGCCTGCTGATGCCACGTTCCCTGATGAGTGATACACCTGTCTCTGCAATTTCAAGTGCGTAAAGTTCATCCCCGAAGTTCCATTTGTCAAGGAAATGAAGTATACTGCCGTCGCCAGCACCCACCTCAAGGATTTTTGCCGGTTTGATGCTTTTACATACCGCAACAATATTAGCTGCTTTTGATTCTGCGCCAAGCATACGCCATGCAGTATCATTTTGAGTGTAAAAATGGTTGTAGGCTGATTTTACGTCATCGCTTAACATAGCAGGATAGGTGTTAAATATGTAGACAGTTTTCTGTTCTGTAAAATACCGATGTTGCTTTCAGATAAAATAACCCGGGTGAAATTCCTGAAAATGAAAGCTGTTTAAAGCCCTTCTCTTTCAAAAATGCACATGCTTTTTCATATTCCGGGCGTTCCGAGTCATCCAGGACTAATACACCGGCTGGGCTAAGTGCATTAATACTACTAATACAGCAGTTTACCCTGTCGCGGCCATCCACAATAATAATGTCAAACAGTTCACCATAGGCAACGGCTTTTTTCGAATATTCGCCACCAGTTTCCAGTTTACTAAAGATCATCTCTGCGTTCGTTGCCTTATTTTTTACTATTTTATTGTACCAGGCCTCATCATGTTCCACAGAAACTACTTTTTTTACATATTTCGCATAAAAAAGCGTGGAGCTGCCAGACCCGTATTCAAATATTTTGAAGTCTTTATTTAGTCGCGGCCTCACGAAATCTATAAACGGGTAGGTTACCCAGGGCAGGGGATCGCCATTGCCATCTATTGCCTGCTGGTGATCAAATGCGTTAAACCAGCCGATATTTGCCAGATAGCCTTTATGCCCGTAAGACAAAAGAGCCTTTAAACGGTCGGGCTTTTTTAATAATGTTGCGAATGCTCTGAGTTTGTTCAACGTTTAAATATTTTTTGGAATGCAGTAAACAAAAATAACGATTTTAACATCATTACTCCCTGCACTCTGGTTTTAGGGATAAATAATAAGTAGAATGTGCTGATAAAACAAGCGATAAGTGTAGCAACAGAGGCGCCAACACCTCCATACTTCGGAATCAGCCATAAATTTAACAGGATATTTGCTAAAGCGCCAAACGCTGTTCGCTGGAAGGAAATCATTGTATATCCTTCGGCCAGCAGATATTGCGAGCTTGCACTGCCCAGAAACACAAAAATGCCCGACCAGATATGGATGGACAACATTTCTCCGGCGCCCTCGTATTCACCCTTGTAAATAATCTGAATAATATCATTACCGAGGAAACTGATAACTACAGCAACGGGTAAGCTGATAAATACCAGTAGATCGTACAGGTTTCTTAAGCGCTTTGTATACCGTTCAAGATCGGTTTTTCTCGCATGTATAATTGCAGGAAATACCGAGGTAACAATCGCTACAGGGATAAAGTACCAGGCTTCACTAATATTTGCAGCTACACTGTAGATCCCTACCTCCGTACTGCCAATGTCTTTCAGCATTACCTGGTCAATCTTCATATAAATAGAAACCATCACGGCCGAAAGGATCAGAGGAAATGATTGTTTCAATAACATGGCCGCACGTGAGCGGCTAAACGTCCAGGTAATGATGCTGAACCCGCGTTTGTGGTACATGTAAACCAGGCCAAGCGCAAGAGAGAAACTATCAAAGGTCAGGGCTGCCGCAAACCAGATTACCGGCATATGGAATACCACCAGTAAAACCTTGGCCACTACAGATAACAACACACAGACGTTCTGAACTTTCACTACATATTTGGAAGCTACCTGCGATTGAAAGTACGAGTCAATTACATTAAATGATTTAAAGAAAGAGGCAAAAGAAAGTATCACAATGATCCAGGTGAGCGAGTTGCCCGGCTTATCTGCATAATGATGGAACAGAAGATATATGCCAACGGTTAGAGGTATCAAGATGATGCTGACCACTATGCGCATGACTAAAGAGGTACCTAAAATCTCATCCTTTTTATGTGGTTCGTTAATAATCTCACGGATGATAAAACTGTCCAGCCCTAAAGCAGCCACGGCAGCCACAATCATGGTAAAGGCACTGGCAAAACTAAGGTCGCCAAAAGAAGGGGCGCCAAGATATCCGGCAATCATAAAGCCTACAACCATGCTCAGGATTTTTCCAAACATCAGCCAACCTGTATTTTTGAAATACTTGGCGAACGCCTCTTCATCAAAACCTTTTAAGCCTGGTATCTTCATCCGCGCAAAGATGTGAAATTAAAAGCTCTTCTCAATTCGCTTTAATTGTTTCAGGTGATGTTTCAGGTGGATCTCAATAAAGCGCAGCCATTGTACAGCATTTAAATACCCCAACCTTGGATGTTTGTTTTTGATCAGGTCACTGGCATTGCCGATATGTGCTTCGTCTTTTTGCAGGCGCAAAAGAAATTCGTTGATAAAGGCTTCAGCCTCCGCTTTGCTTATTTTTTTGACACGTGAAACCAGTTTTTCAGGTACTTTAAATTTGCCTGGCGGAAGGGAGCCGATAAACAGAATGACTTTGACGGCGAATGCTGTTTTTCTTTCCTGTCCAGTGCCGGTAATACAATCCTCCATGGGTTGCATTGCAAGCAGACTGGCGTCAAAAATATGGGAATATACTTCACTGTAAGACCATCCGCCGATAGGGGGGGTAAGCTGGAAATCCTCTTCAGCAATGCTGTTGAGCATATCCCTGTACCGCGACGAAATGTTTTTCAAAGAAGAGATTACTGCAGCATTGCCCATAAAAGTTTTTTTGAGGATATCATTGCTATCAATGATGAATCTTGTAGTAAGACAATTGCCATTTACGGCTATGCACTTATTATAATTATATCAGATAAAGAGACATTAGTAATGTAACATCAATTCTTCCAGGTGCAAAATCTGCGACTCCACATCTGCTGGTTTTTCTTTATTCAGCGGGTTAAAAAATATAGCTTTTATACCAAAAGCCTGTGCACCGCGGATATCTGCTTCAATACTATCACCTATCATAACACTTTCATGTTTCTCCGCACCGGCCTTTTGAAGGGCGTACTCAAAAATTGCAGGGTTAGGCTTATTTACACCCACATCTTCTGATATAATTACATTAGAAAAATAGGGGTTCAGTTTGCAAAGGTCCATCTTAATCAACGTGGTTTCTTTGAAGCCATTAGAGATAATATGTAAAGTGTATTTCTTTTGCAGGTAGGCCAGTACTTTTTCAGAGCCCTCAAACAGGTTGGTTTTTGTAGGACTAAAGCGCACATAATCTTCCTCAAACTGATGGGGTACTTTGTCTGGTAAAACACCCAGTTCAATAAACGTTTTACTAAACCTTTGTGCCCTCAGCGTATCTTTGGTAATCCGTCCCAAGTGATATTCGGCCCAGAGCAAATGATTATTCTCCGTATATCTTTCAATAAAAGCTTCGCAAGAGTTTAATCCCAGCGCATCGAGCTGGTATTGATAATATAACTCTGTCAGCGTTTCCTGTGCGTTTCTGTCAAAATCCCAGATGGTATGGTCTAAATCAAAGAAAATATGTTTAATCATTACTTGTTATAGTCAGTGTCTTATACTTTAGGTCCATAGGCGAGGTCGCCGGCGTCGCCCAATCCAGGCACAATGTACGATTTCGTTGTCATTTCTTCGTCTATTGCCCCAACCCATAACTTTGCTCCCGAGATGTTCGCCCGCACGTGTTTTACACCTTCAGTACTTGCAATAGCCGCTACAATGTGCAACTCTTTGATCTTGTACTGCGCAATCAGTTCCTTGCAGCATAAAACCATACTTAAACCAGTAGCCAGCATGGGGTCGGCAATAATCACCACTTTGTCCGTAAGGTCAGGAGCCGAAATATAATCTACCTGAATTTCGATCGGGCTATTTACACGAGGCTTGCGGTACGCCGTAATAAATGCGGCTTCTGCGCGGTCAAAAATATTCAGCAGACCTTGTTGCATAGGAATTCCCGCACGCAGGATTGTGGCCAGCACCGGTTGCTCCGCAAGCTGCCGGGTATTAGCAATTCCCAGCGGGGTTTGGGTTTGCACGGTTGTATATGTAAGTGTTTTGCTGATCTCAAGGGCAAAAAACTCACCTAACCTTTCCAGGTTCCTGCGAAAACGCATCCTATCAAGCTGGATCTGCTCGTCACGTAGTTCAGCAACAAAGGTATTGGCTATCGAGTTGGTTTTACTTAAGTCGAATATCATCAGGTAAAGTTAAGTAATTGGCTAATAATTGCTGGTAAAGTCTTCTTCCTACTTTCCCTTTCCCAAATTCAGGTAAGGTTTCTTTATGCCAGAGTAAATAAAAATGTCCGTTCAGCAGTTTTACATTTTCTATTATTCTGCCCCATTTATTTAATATCTCATCAATATTGAAAGTCCTGCTCTGTTTTAAAATTGTATCGTTAATTGCCACCGGGTGCACAAGTAAATGCGTAGTTTTCTCCAGCTGCAGGTCGTACCAGAAAAAAGGCGTGCATGTGCCCGCCCTAAAACCAATTGTACGTGAATAACCCATTCGGAAATCCTTCATTACACCATTTTTGAGCAAATGAAGATAGCTTTTTGGAAAAGTGATATGTTTATCGCACACCATAACAACTTCCAGTGCAGGACGGTGGAAATAAATGGGGTTTAAATGGAAATGCTCGTGTTGTTCATTTAAAAACAGACGCAACCCTCCAGGTTTTGGTTCAGATGGCTTCTTGTTTAGAAAGGGAAGTTTTCCAAAGATTTTCATCGCTTTGCTGATTAACAATGCGGTGCCCGGCCTTTCATTACCGTACAGGCAAATCAGTGGCGTAAACTCAAACTCCTTTTTTGCAAAGTATAGCGTGGGGTAGTGCTTTAGCAATAGGTTCTTTAGCATTAGGGCCCAGCCGTCAATTACAGGGAATTCCAGCAGTTTGAGCTTGCTTTGAAGGCTCAGCTCTGCCGGGTAATTGTCGTCCCCGTCCGGTTGAAAGGGCAGGTACTCTTCAAATCTGCTTACAAAATAAAAGGAAGCTGCAAAAACATCAAAGGGTAATACACTGTTGTCAATGGCAAAGGGTACAATCATATCTCCAAACGTGGTGGTTTTAATAGTTGGGGGAGATATGGTATGGGAAAGGAGAAAGTCAGAGTGCTTAAAAAACGGCTCATTTGCCACTGGCCGATCCGCATAACTGATTTTTGGTAAAATAGAGCTCCTGAATTCTGCCAGATTAGAACTAAACCCCACCTGAGTTTGAAGAATATCATTGAAAATAAAGTTAAAAATGTACTTTATCCTTGGTGTGAGTAAGGGGACGTATACCAATAGCTTCATGACCACTAAATTTAGGATATAATCACGACATATCAATACATCATAATTTCTTATCTTTGAATATCTATGAAATTTCAACTTGTTTCTGATTATAAACCTACGGGCGACCAGCCAAATGCAATTGAGCAATTGGTTACTGGTGTTAACAATGATGAGCACTATCAGACGCTTCTTGGGGTTACAGGATCTGGTAAGACGTTTACTGTAGCCAATGTGATCCAGCAAACACAGAAGCCTACCCTGATCCTGAGCCACAACAAAACACTAGCGGCACAGCTCTATGGAGAATTTAAGCAATTCTTTCCTGAAAACCAGGTCAACTATTTTGTGTCCTACTATGATTATTATCAGCCTGAGGCGTATATGCCCAGCAGTAATACCTATATAGAAAAAGATCTCAGCATTAATGAGGAGATCGAGAAACTGCGCTTAAGAACAACCTCTGCACTCATGTCTGGCAGACGGGATGTAATAGTTGTTTCTTCAATTTCCTGTATTTACGGTATGGGGAACCCTGAAGATTTCTCGCGTTCGGTATTCCGTTTTGCAGTGGGTACCCGGATATCGCGAAATTCATTTTTGCATAGTCTGGTAGAAATCCTCTACGCAAGAACTATTAACGACTTCAAAAGGGGTACCTTCCGTGTGAAAGGTGATACGGTAGATATCTTTCCGGCTTACCTGGACACCGCATACAGGGTATCTTTCTTCGGCGATGATATTGAAGAACTTAGCGTAATTGATCCTGTAACGGGGAAAACACTGGAGAAACTGGAGGACATGGCCGTTTATCCGGCAAATCTTTTTGTTACTCCTAAAGACAGGTTTACTTCTTCCATCTGGGGTATTCAGGAAGAACTGGAGATCCGGAAGAACCAGCTGATTGGTGACAGGCAGTTGCTTGAAGCGAAACGTTTGGAAGAGCGGGTAAACTTTGATATAGAAATGATGAAAGAACTGGGCTATTGCTCAGGGATTGAGAATTACTCCAGGTTTTTTGATGGACGCTCTCCCGGAATGCGCCCCTTCTGTCTGCTCGATTATTTTCCAGATGATTACCTGATGGTGATTGATGAGAGTCATGTTACTGTGCCACAAATCCGCGCGATGTACGGTGGTGACCGTTCCAGGAAAATGTCGCTGGTAGAATATGGCTTCCGTTTACCTTCAGCATTGGACAACAGACCGTTGAATTTCGAAGAATTTGAGCGACTTGCACCGCAAACAATATATGTAAGTGCTACACCTGCCGATTATGAATTGCAGAAATCGGATGGGGTGTATGTAGAACAGGTGATACGTCCAACAGGACTGCTTGATCCACTTATTGAAGTGCGGCCCGCAGTAAACCAGGTAGATGATCTGCTCGATGAGATTGATAAAACAATTAAAATGGGCGACCGCGTATTGGTCACCACGCTTACCAAAAGGATGGCAGAAGAGCTCACCAAATACATGGACCGGCTCAATATTAAATGCCGTTATATACACTCAGAAGTAAAAACCCTTGAACGCGTAGAAATCCTGCGTGGGTTGCGTCTTGGAGAGTTTGACGTTTTGATAGGGATCAACCTCCTGCGGGAAGGACTGGATTTACCTGAAGTTTCTTTTGTGGCCATACTGGATGCAGATAAAGAAGGTTTCCTACGGTCGGAGAGGTCGCTGATCCAGACAATAGGACGTGCCGCCCGTAATGATCGTGGAAGGGTAATTCTTTATGCCGATAAAATAACTGATTCCATGGCCAAAACCATGGATGAAACCAATCGCCGCCGCGAGCGGCAGATTGCGTACAATACAGAGCATGGTATTGTGCCGAAAACCGTGGGTAAGAGCAGGGAAGCTATCCTTGAGCAAACTTCAGTGCTCGATTTCTCAGCTAATTCTGAACGTAAAGCAGCGTATGTAGAAGTTGATCAGGTGAGCATAGCAGCAGATCCGGTTGTACAGTATATGACTAAGCCACAAATGCAGAAATCTATTGATCAGACCCGTAAAGACATGGCCAAAGCTGCAAAGGATATGGATTTCCTGATGGCTGCAAGGTTACGTGATGAGATGTTTGCGATGGAAAAAGTATTTGAAGAACGGTTTGGACAGGCAAGTTTAAAAAAAGTATAATAGTAATGGACGGAAAAAACAGATCGGATATTTATCCGGGACTAGAAGTGGATATCATTTTGAAGAAAGATCAGCGTAGCGGAAAGCTTACCCGCGGAATTGTGGCTAACCTGCTCACTTCTTCCCCATATCACTCCAGGGGGATAAAAGTACGTCTCGAAGACGGCCAGGTTGGGCGGGTTGCCGAAATTGTTGAAGAAGATTTTTAAGCTCTTGCAGGTCTTGTCGTGTAATCGCAATGCAACAATTTCGCTGTAGTTGTAATTCAGGGCCTTAAATTGTGTCTATATTTGTGAACTAAATCGAATTAAAAAAATGGGAATTGTCAAATTTCTTTTTATAACCATAATGATCCTTTGGGTAATACGTGTCTTGTTAAGACTTGTTTTTCCATTGGTATTGAAAAGTGTTTTCGGCAAAATGCAACAACAGCAACAGCCGGGGCAAAACAGGCAACAACAGCCGTCGGCTAAACCTGAAGGATCAATTTCTATTGATTATGTACCTCCCCAGCCTAAACAGGGAAATGCTGATAAGCTTGGTGACTTTGTTGAATATGAAGAGGTAAAATAAACTATTTTATTCTTATCGATAAAAGTACTTCCTAATCTGTATCAATTTTATATTTTTGGGGTTAGTTTAAATATAAGCAAACCTTAATGAATAATTGGTTAAAAAGGAATGGCATACATCTGGCCATCAGTGCGTTTTTTGTAATGATATGTTTCGTGTACTTTAGTCCTGTTCTCCAGGGTAAAGTTCCAGAGCAGGGCGATGTTTTGCAGGCTAAAGCCATGCAAAAAGAGATCATGGATTACAAACAAAAGGATGGCAAGGGGCCGCTCTGGACAAATCAGATGTTCGGTGGTATGCCTGCTTACCAGATCTGGGTCCAGTATCCAATGAACATTACTACCTATGGTATATCGCTCATTAAAGATGCCCTTCCAGATCCTGTTGGCACGGTACTGCTGTATCTCTTGGGTGCTTACCTCTTATTTTGCGTATTAAAAATAAACCCATGGCTTGCAGCCGGAGGTGCTATTGCATTTGCATTTACCTCGTATAATTTTCAGATTATTGCTGCCGGCCATAGCAATAAAGCACTTGCTATCGGCTTTTTTGCTCCTATTTTGGCAGGAATCATACTCACTATGCGGGGTAAATATTGGATGGGTGCCAGTTTAACGGCACTTTTTTTGGCTTTAAACATCAGGGCCAACCATATCCAGATGACGTATTATCTGCTACTTGCGCTGCTGATTTACATTGGTATTGAAATCTACCATGCTGTTAAAGCAAAACAAACAAAAGAATTGGGCAAGGCTGTAGGTTTCCTAGGTATTGCGGTAGTGCTCTCGCTCATGATCAATGCAGGAACTTTATGGACTACCTATGAGTACGGAAAAGAAACCATACGCGGTAAATCCAACCTGAAAACAGATTCTGCCGAACCAGATAATGGTTTGCCTAAAGACTATGCCTATCAATGGAGCCAGGGTGTTGGTGAATCGCTGACTTTCCTTATACCCAACTTATATGGTGGGGGTAATGAGCGCCTGGATGTAAACTCAAATGTGGCTAAAGCAATTCAAACCGTAGGAGCCACTCCAGAACAGGCTGCTGATTTTGCACAGCGCCTTCCGGTGTATTGGGCAGATAAGCCTTTTACCGCAGGGCCATACTACTTTGGGTCAATTATTTGCTTCCTCTTTGTATTTGGTTTATTCATTGTACGTAACAGGATAAAATGGTGGATATTGTCAACTACCATTCTGTTTATGCTGTTGTCCTTTGGTAAAAATTTCCCGCTCGTTTCAGATATCTTTTTTGATTATGTGCCTTTATACAATAAATTCCGTGCGGTAGAATCAATCCTCGCGGTAGTAGGGTTATTGTTCCCGCTATTGGCCTTGCTGGCTATAAAAGAGGCGCAGGAAGGCAAATACGACCAGAAGTATCTGGTTAAAAAACTTACCTGGTCGGCCGGTATTACTGGCGGGTTCTCATTGATCGTTGCCATTATGCCTACAGCCTTGTTCAGTTTTAGGGGTGCAGACCATGAGCAGCTTGTAGAATCTGTGGCGCGCATGCTAAACAATGACAGAAACATTGCCACCACAATTGGCAATGCACTTATTCAGGACCGTGCAAACATCGCCAGGGCAGATGCCATCCGCTCTTTCCTTTTCATCCTGATAGGGTTTGGTCTGGTCTGGGGATTCATCACCAAAAAATTAAAAGCCGAAGTTGCCTTTGGTATACTTACGCTGGTTATTCTTTTTGATATGTGGCAGGTTGACCGCCGTTACCTGAATAACCGCAATTTTGTTGCTAAAAGCACCTTAAATGCACATTACCAGCCAAGGGATGTCGATACCTTCATCCTTTCTGATAAAGATCCTGATTTCAGGGTTTTTGATACTTCAATTCCCACATTTACTAGTGCAGACGCTTCTTATTTCCATAAAACGGTGGGCGGTGCGCACTCAGCAAGATTAAAACGTATTCAGGAGTTAGTTGACCACCAGTTCACCAAAAGCGTAAATCAGGACGTCCTGGATATGCTCAACACCAAATACATTATCACACAGGACCAGCAGACAGGCTCATACAAAATGCAGCGTAACGAAACTGCTGCGGGCAATGCCTGGATTGTAGACCGCGTACAGTTTGCACAGAATTCTGACGAGGAAATGAAAGCCATCAGCAGTTTTGATCCTAAAAAAGAAGCTATTGTAGATATTAAATACAAAAATTTAATGGATACCACCCGCGCAGGACTGGGCGGTCCTACAGCTTTTATTAAACTAGACAGTTATAACCCTGACCACATGATTTATTCTTACAGCGCGCCAAGAGACGTAATTGCGGTGTTTTCTGAGATCTATTATGACAAGGGCTGGAAAATGCTGATCGACGGTGTCGAAAAACCATATTTCAGGGCTGACTATGTGTTGCGTGCAGCACAACTGGAAGCAGGTAACCACAAGCTTGAGTTCATCTTCCACCCAACATCATACTATACAGGAGAGAAAATTTCACTGGTTGGCTCAATCTTGTTATTGGTTGGTTTGGGATTTGCATTTTACAGTGATAACAAAAAGCTTAAGAAAGCTGTTTAACTGACATTTCTATAAGAAAAGGGGGCTGTGACGTTTTAGTTGCAGCCCCCTTTTCTGTTTAATAATGCGATCGTAACTCTTTGTTAATACCTTGTTAACCTGTGTATTGCATATTTGTATTATAAACTGGAACAAATATGCAGGAAATAACCTCTATAATCTGTGTGATTGCCTTGATCATCTTTTTTTTCAGTGATTATGATTTAACCATGGATGAAGATGATGTGTAAAAGAGAAGTAGATATCGCCGTTATTTCCGACGTTCACCTGGGAACATACGGCTGTCATGCAAAAGAGCTGTTAAAATACCTGAAGAGCATTAAACCCAAAATGCTGATCCTTAACGGCGACATTATCGATATCTGGCAGTTCAGCAAACGATACTGGCCAGAAACACACATGAAGGTAGTTAGAAAACTCATGAAGTTTGTAGCTGAAGGCGTTCCTGTTTATTATCTCACAGGTAATCATGATGAGCTGCTGCGTAAATTCGCAGATATGCACCTGGGTGGCTTCCATCTTCAAAACAAACTTGTTTTAGAACTTGATGGCAAAAAGGCCTGGTTTTTTCACGGCGATATCTTTGATGTGACCATGCAGCACTCCAAATGGCTGGCAAAATTAGGTGCAGTAGGTTATGATTCACTCATTGTTATCAACAGTATTGTCAACTGGGGATTAAACCTGTTCGGGCAGGAAAAAATGAGTTTCTCCAAAAAGGTGAAGGCGCAGTTTAAAGATGCCGTTAAATTCATCAATGGATTCGAACAAACGGCAGCAGAACTCGCTGCAAAAAACGGATACACATACGTAGTATGCGGACACATCCACCAACCAGAAAAAAGGATCATTGATACCGAAGACGGACCGGTTACTTACCTTAACAGTGGTGATTGGGTAGAAAATTTAACAGCCCTGGAATATACCAATAAAGGGTGGTCAATTTTTAAGTATGACCACAAGGATTTTCAAACCGATGAGGTAGAAGATGGTATTTTATCTGATAGCGAAGATTTGCACAGTAAGCTGGATATCAATGTATTACTTCAGAAGATAAAATTAGAAATTGTCTAGCGGATAAAATTTACAGATATTCGGCTGGGATGAAGATACTTTATGCAATTCAGGGCACAGGAAACGGCCATATCAGCCGTGCACGAGAGATCGTGCCCTTGTTGCAGCAATACGGTGATGTTGATCTTTTGATCAGTGGTACGCAAGCGGATGTCAAACTCAGACAGGACATTTCCTTCCAGCTGCATGGCTTTAGTTTCATCTTCGGTAAAAAGGGGGGCGTAAACCATTATGAAACCTGGAAGTCGATGAACCTTCCCCGTTTTATCACTGATATGCGTAAGCTTCCCCTAAAAGACTACCAGCTTATTTTAAATGATTTTGAGCCAGTAACTGCATGGGCGTGCAAGCTGAGGGGCATAGAGAGCGTTGGGCTAAGTCACCAGGCTTCTTTCCAGTCGCCTAAAGTGCCAAAGCTGAAAAGTGTAAACTGGGCGCAGTTAGTGATGAACTATTACGCGCCGGCAACACATTATGTAGGTTTTCATTTTAAAGCCTATGATGATTTTATCCATACCCCAGTCATCCGCTCCGAAATCCGCAACTTAAAAACCAGCAATCTGGGGCATTATACTGTTTACCTTCCGGCAATTGACGATCGTATTCTGCTGCCTGTACTGAAACAGATTCCACAGGTTAAATGGAAGGTTTTCTCTAAACATACCAAAACCAGTTTTACCGAAGCAAACGTAAGTGTGTGCCCAATCAACAATGAGCAGTTCAACACAAGCCTGGCCAGTTGTACCGGACTACTTACCGGTGGTGGCTTTGAAGGTCCTTCAGAAGCCTTGTTCCTGGGTAAAAAACTATTGGTTGTGCCAATGAAATTCCAGTATGAGCAGCAGTGCAACGCCTGTGCGCTGGAGCAGCTGGGACTACCCGTGATCTGGGGCCATGATAAAAACTGGGTGCCTATTTTACAGAAGTGGGTACAAGAGCCACAAGATCATCAATTTGATTTTCCTGATGAAACTGCTATGGTAATAGACAAAGTTGTAAAGCAGTTTGCCAGATAAATTTCTTTACTTTGCCCTAACTACCCGGCATGATCAATCAATTCAGAACTACAAACCCAATTAACCTGCTGCTGCTTTTTGCATATACTTTTTTTATGCGGATCCCAATACTGCTGCATCCGCCGGAAAGATTAAATTTTGAGTTTCTTGAATCATACACCAAGTTCATGATCCAGATTCCGATAGGAAATGATTTTTCTATCCTCTCAAATGTGATGATTGCCGGAATTATAGTATACATCCAGGCAGTGATCTTCAACAGGATTATAAACAACCATGCCTTAATGGCAAAACCAAGTTTTTTACCTGCCTTGTTGTACATTACGGGCGCCAGTTTATTCGAGCCCTTTCTCATCCTTAGCCCGGTACTGATATGTAATTTTTTACTGATCATGATCATGGATAAACTACTCAAAATGGGCAAATCTTCTAACGCCATTATGATCATGTTTGACGTTGGGATGTTTATCGCATTAGGCACACTAATGTATTTTCCTTTTGTGGTAATGCTGTTGATCATCTGGCTAAGCCTGCTGCTTTACCGTTCCTTTAGTTGGCGGGAGTGGGTTTCAGGCCTGGTAGGCTTTCTTAGTATTACCTTTTTTCTCGCTATTTTTTATTATTGGAACGATAATCTAGGGATGTTTTATAAAATATGGCTTCCGCTAAAAAATAAATTTCCATCAGCTTTCAAAATTCAATATAATGATTATCTGGTGCTGGTTCCTGTAAGTATCATGATGGTATTGGCGATGATCCAGCTGAGAGAAAACTTCTTCAGGAGCTTTATTAGCACCAGAAAAGCGTTTCAGATGTTATTTTTCATGTTTTTAATCGCGATATTAAGTTTTTATACCAAGCCAAACTTTAAACTGTACCATTTTTTATTGTGTGTGCCGCCGGGAGCAGTCTTACTGGCATATTATTTTTCTAATGCTACAAAACGCTGGTTTTATGAAAGTTTATTCTTGATTCTGGTAATTGCTATCCAGTTCTTTTTATTCGTTTAACTTTTTTTAACAATTTGTGGGCTTGAAACTTGGTAAAGATTAATAGCTTTGTACCATGAAGTTTGGAGTTATTACCCCGGGATTGGTAAATGCATAACCTGGTCATAGATATCGGCAATACTAACAGCAAGATTGCTGTTTTTGATGATAAAGTGCTGGTATTTTTTCAAAGTACTGATCATATTGATCAAGCCAGCCTTTCAGAACTTATAGATCAATACAAAATTGTAAATTCTACTCTTTCCAGTGTGAGGGAGGATGTATCTGCCGTTGTAACTGTATTGCAAGCAAACACCAGGTATTTGCCATTTTCTACTCAGTTGAATACCGGGATTAAGAATTTTTATAAGACCCTCCCTACATTAGGGCAGGACAGATGGGCGAAAGTCATTGCTGTTCATCATGCCTATCCAAATCAGAATTGTCTGGTTATCGATGCAGGAACCTGTATCACCTACGATTTGCTTGACCATACAAATGCATATTATGGTGGCAGTATCAGTTTAGGGGTCAACATGAGGTTCATGGCATTGAACCATTATACGGGTAAACTGCCACTGGTAAAATGGGATAAAGAAATACAAAAAATCCCGGCAGGTACGGATACGGCAAGTGCTATCACCAATGGCGTGTTACAAGGTGTAGTTAACGAAGTTGAGGGATTTATTTCCCTTGAAAACAAAAATAATAAGGACCTTAAGGTAGTAATAACAGGAGGCGACGCTACTTTTTTGCTGGAACAATTAAAAAACAGCATCTTTGCGCCTCAAATTATACACGATCCCTATTTGGTATTGAAAGGATTAAACGAAGTCATTGCATTTGAATATGTACAAAAAGATTAATTATATAACCGCAGTTTTAGTGCTGCTCGCCAGTATTTCTGTAAACGCCCAGGTAACTACCCAGTCACCTTACTCCCGATACGGAATCGGAAACCTGAGAGGTAGTTTACTTCCACAGCTCAGGGCTATGGGTGGTATCTCAACTGCAGTAAACAAACCCGGTTACTACAACAATATCAACATGCAAAATCCGGCTTCTTATGCTGGTATTACGCTGACTACGATTGATGTAGGGATGTCCGGGTCATTTGTTAACCTCACAAAGGCGGGTGCCAGCGATAAAAGTTTTAATGCTACCCTAAGCCATTTTGCTATCGCAATGCCAATAACCAGTCATTCAGCCTTGAGTTTCGGTATTTTGCCATATTCAGAATTGGGTTATAATTATGCTGACGTTAGCACAATTACCAGTAATTCAGGTTCAGGAAACCCAACTTCGGCTACAGTTAATAATGTTTATACCGGCGAAGGCGGGTTAACAAAAGCATATATCGGTTATGGTTACCGCATTGGTGATCATTTCAGGATCGGTGCCAATGCAGAGTACTTGTTTGGTAACCTGATAGAAAACAAAGCAGTGGAATTCCCTGATGATGCAACAGCTTTGGCAACACGCCTGCAAACAAAAAACAGTGTAGGTGGACTTACGTTCTCCTATGGAGCGCAATATGATATCCGCTTAACATCAAAAATGCAGCTTACGCTTGGTTATTCAGGTTCTTCAGCATCCGACATTGCGTCTGAAAGAACCTTTCTTGCTACCAAATATCTGTATACCGGAACTAATGGAGAAGATGATGTAACTACAGAAACTATCGATTCTGTAGGCAATGGCAAATCCAGCTTTAAACTGCCTTTGGTGCATAACTTTGGTATTGTGCTGCAAAAGGACAACAAATGGATGATCGGTGCTGATTTCAGAACAGGAAAATGGTCACAGTTCAGGATCAATGGCAGTAACCAGGGCTTGCAAAATAGCATGGGTGTGTCCGTTGGGGGACAAATCACCCCTGATTATAGCTCTATCAACAGCTATTTCAGTCGTGTAGATTACCGCCTGGGCTTCTCTTATGATAAAACTTATATCAAGATTGCCGATAATGATGTAAAACAAATGGGTGTATCATTTGGCGTGGGTTTGCCGCTGGCAAGTGCCCCTTCAAGAAATGCATTCTACAAAATGAACTTCACGGCAGAAGTTGGTCGCCGCGGAACTATGGTTAAGGACGATTTGAGAGAAAATTACCTCAACCTGCACTTAGGATTTACCATCAATGACAGATGGTTCAGAAGATTTAAATTCGACTAATGAACATTGCCGGTATACTTCCACGGATTGCTATACTCTGCTTAATTCCGCTTTTTTTAGCTTCATGTAATGATGATGACCTGAAAAAAGCGGCTGAAATTTCTAAAAAACTAGTGCTTACCAAAGACAGGTCTCTCAAGGTAGAGATTGTGTTCAGTGATTCTGCCGTTGTGAAGGCAAAGGGTTACGCTCCTATTCTAGATCAGGTCAACCCATCCTCAGGAAGTAAATATCAGGAAATGCCTGATGGCGTAAAGATTACTTTCTTTGATCCGCTTCAGAAAGTAACCGGCACCATAGTGTCCGATTACGCACTTAGAAAAGAAACTGAACAGCTTACTATCTTCAAAAAGAATGTAGTGGTGGTAAGGGATGAACTGACTTTTAATACCGAAGAACTCACCTGGGACCAGCGTAAAAGGATGTTCTTTTCTCCACGTGGTATTGTTACCAGGCCTGACGGTACCATTTTAAATGCAGTGAACTTCAGTGCCCCGGAAGACTTCAGCTCTGTAGATTTTGAACAGGGATCCGGCGAGACCTATCTCAAGGGCGAATTAGGGCAATAACGGGGGGCTCCAGACCGCCTTATTCCCTTAATTTTTAAATACTTATTCAAATACATTTAATTGTTTTCTTTTTTTCGCAAAAGTTGTATCTTGCGCCCTCTTAAAAAAAATATAAATAATAGATATTATGGGTTTAATGACATTTTTGCGGAATCGCGCAGGCTTTATCTTGGTAGGAGCCATCGGTTTTGCAATTGTTGCCTTTTTAGTCGGTGATGCAATTAACGTAGGTAAGCCTTTCTGGGCTGCATCACAAAAAGTTGTCGGATCTGTAGATGGTGAAGAAATCAGCATCGATGAATTTGGTACAAAGGTAGATCAGAATTTGCAACAGTTCAAACAGCAATATGGTGGTAGTGCCAATCCACAAATGACAGCCATGGCTGTAGACAATGCATGGAATGGAGAACTCGCTACAATATTGTTATCTAAAGAATACCGCCGTTTAGGTTTAGGTGTTTCCGGAGATGAATTGTTTGACCTTATTCAGGGTAAAAACCCAAGTCCGCTGATTGTTCAATATTTTGGTAACCCTCAAACTGGTCAGATTGACCGTGCGGCGGTAATCAACTCACTGAAACAACAGGGAGCTAACCCACAGTTGAAACAACAATGGGACCTCTTACAGGTAGAAATCGAAAAACAAGCCCTGCAACAGAAATATGGTAACCTGATCAAAAATTCAGTGTACGTTACTTCGCTGGAGGCAAATGACGAGTATCAAAACAGAAACAAACTGGCAAATTTCAGTTATGTGAGTTTAGATTACGCAAGCATTCCTGATGCATCAGTTAAACCAACAGAATCTGATTACTCAGATTATTATAATGCGAATAAAAACAAGTTTGAGAATCCTTCAGAAACACGTTCATTTGAATATGTTTCATTCAGTGTAAATCCTACCAAAGCAGATTCTGCAGCAATTAAAGTGCAGATTGAGAAACTTGCGGCAGATTTCAAGGCTTCTAAAAGTGATTCTCTGTTCTCTTCCATCAACTCTGATGTGAAAATTCCTTATGCTTATATTACTAAAGGTAAACTTGATCCGGCAGTTGATTCTGTAGTGTTCTCTTTACCGGCAGGTAGTTTCTACGGACCAGTATTTACAGGTAACTCTTACAAACTAGTTAAAGTTATTGATAGCCGTATGTCTCCTGACTCAGTTAAGGCAAGCCACATTTTGCTGGATGCAACTAAAATGGGTGGTGTAGACAAGGCAGTTAAATTTGCTGATTCATTGAAAACCCTTGTTCAGAACGGCGGAAGCTTTTCAGCGCTGGCTAAAATGTACAGCGTAGACGGATCTAAAGATAAAGGTGGCGAACTGGGTACTTTTGCAAGAGGCCAGATGGTTCCTGAATTTGAAAATGCAGCCTTTAACGGCGCTCCGGGCGATCTTAAAGTGGTAACTTCACAATTCGGCGTACACCTGATCAAAATCGAAAACCAGATAGGTTCTTCTAAAGTAGCTAAACTGGCTTACATAGAAAAAAACCTGGTTCCAAGCAGCAAGACTAAAGATCAGGCTTACAAAAAAGCATCCAGCTTCCTTAATTCTGTTAAAGGTGATAACTTCAGTGCTGAAGCTAAGAAATTAGGATATACTGTAGCCGTTGCAGACAGGATCTCAGGTAGTCAGGGATATGCTCCGGGATTAGATAACCCACGTCAGCTGATCCGCGATGCTTTCGAGGCTAAAAAAGGAGATTTGCTTTCAGAAGTATATCAAATGGATAATGCTTTCGTTGTAGCCCACCTTACTGATATTAAACCTAAGGGTATCCTTGCACTGGAAGATGTGAAAAAGGATATTGAGCCAATGGTAATCAATGCAGTAAAAGCTAAAACACTTGCCGACAAACTGGGCAAAGCTGCACAGGGTGCTGGAAACATCAACCAGGTGGCCCAAAAAGTAGGTAAACCAGTTATGCCGGTTCAGAACATCGTTTTCGCAAACCCTATCGTTCCGGGTGCAGCACAGGAAAACAAACTGATCGGAAGCGTATTCGGGTCGCCGGTAGGTAAAGTATCTAAACCAGTAGATGGTGAGCGTGCTGTATATCTATTCACCGTGAATGGTTTTACTACTCCTGCTCCAATTGGAAATACCTATAAACAAAAAGAAACTATGCGTCAGGGAATTGCCCAGAGATCATTGGGTGCAGCATTCCAGGCATTACAGGATAAAAGTGATATAAAAGACAATAGGGTGAAATTCTATTAGGCTTATTTTATGTAATTTTGAAACCGGAAGTAAATTTACTTCCGGTTTTTTTATTTTATGCCTGTCTGTTTTTAACGGTCGCAGGGGCATCACCTGCTCCAGATTCCCTTTATTTATGGCAGGCCCACCAGAATTAATTAATACCGACATGGAAATTCAGGAGAATATAGTAAATAAGGTTGCGGCAAGTGGTTTGGTCACGTTAAATCTCGAAATCTATTACCATCAGGGCGAACGTGTTGTTTATGACCTTAAAGAAAACCTTTTTCACGGGCTTATCCTCAGAGAGAAAGATTTCAGGGAATTTATAAAGGGGCATGACTGGTCTCAATATGCTGGCAAAAATGTAGCGATAATTTGTAGTGCTGATGCAATTGTGCCTACCTGGGCATACATGCTGCTGGCCAACAAAATGAAGCCATTTGCTAATGAAGTGGTTTTTGGGGACCTGGAAACACTGGAAACGGTAATGTTTAGTAAGGCACTTGCAGGTATCGACCTCAACGAATATAAAGATGCACGTGTAGTCATTAAGGGTTGTGCAGATATAGAAGTGCCTGTTTCTGCATATGTGGAGATTACAAGTCTGTTAACACCGGTCGCCAAAAGTATAATGTACGGCGAGCCCTGTTCTACCGTCCCGATCTTTAAGCGGAAAGATTAATTTTTTGGATTGTTTTTTGTTTAACCGAGGTATGAGAAAACTACTTTTGCTGACTGTCTTTTTGATTACCTTAAAATTTGCTGATGCCCAGGAGTTGCCCTTAACAAAAGAACCGGTTTTTCAAGCGGGCGAAGTCCTTCAGTACAAATTGAAATACGGATTTATTACAGCAGCAGAAGGCACACTTAAAGTGCTCAACTCAGACCTCAAATTTGATAACCAGCCAACTTATAAATTGGTTGTAGATGCAAAAACGTCCGGCACCTTCGATATCTTTTACAAAATAAGGGATCATTATGATTCTTACATTAATAAGGTATCGCTTTTGCCGTATTTCTATCAGGAAGATGTGAAAGAAGCCAAATATAAAAGGGCAGATAAAGCCAGGTTTTATCAGGATACTAAAAAGGTAGTTTCAAATAAGGGAACTTTTACTACCCCGACTGATCAGACTTTCGACCTGGTTTCTGCCTATTATTTTGCACGTAGCCTTGATATTACCAAATTAAAGATAGGGGAGTTGTTTAAGCTTAACTACTACCTTGGCAAGAGTATTCATCAGCTTGAAATTAAGTATGTAGGCAAAGAAGTAGTCAAAAGCAGTATAGGAAATATCCGGTGTTTAAAATTCAGTCCATCTATTGAGCCGGGTAGAATCTTTAGAAAGGATAGTAGTTTGTATCTTTGGATCACTGATGATGGCAATAGGGTGCCTGTGAAAGCCCAGGTGGAGATCATAGTAGGGGCTGTAACTATGGAAATTAAATCTGCCACAGGATTGAAGTATCCTCTGGCAAAAGAAAACTGATTATAAAATGATAGAAGTACAAAACACACTCATACACGAAGATGTCATCCGCGAAAGTTTTGTGTGTAATCTAAATAAGTGCAAAGGCATCTGCTGTGTTGAAGGCGATTCCGGTGCCCCTCTGGATGTAGCTGAGACAGCCATACTTGCTGAGATTTATCCCAAGATCAAACATATGCTCGCGCCTAAGGGCATTGCAGCGATTGAAGAATATGGTACTTCAGTGGTAGATGCTGACGGAGATCTCACTACTCCCTGTGTAGATGGCAATAAGGAATGTGCCTACGTTACGTTTGAAAACGGCATCACCAAGTGTGCGATTGAGAAAGCACACGAACAAGGAATAGTAGACTGGCAAAAGCCTATTTCCTGCCACTTGTATCCCATCAGGATTACCCAATACCCAGAGTTTGACGTGTTAAATTACGATCGCTGGCATATTTGCTCTGATGCCTGTGCGTTCGGAAGAGAACTCAAAGTGCCGGTTTATACTTTTCTTAAGGGACCACTTATCAGAAAATATGGTGAAGAATGGTACAGGGAACTGGAAAATAGTGTATCTTCAAACCTGTAATCTAATACAAGTATTTTGAAGGGAATAATTTTAGCAGGAGGGAGCGGTACAAGATTGCATCCTTTAACATTGGTCATGAGCAAGCAGATGATGCCGGTGTATGATAAACCAATGATTTATTATCCGTTGTCAACGTTAATGTTGGCCGGAATCAAAGAGATACTCATTATTTCTACTCCACACGATCTTCCTAATTTTAAGAAGCTTTTAGGCGATGGAAGCAGCCTGGGCTGTAAGTTTTCTTATGCAGTACAGGATGAGCCCAATGGTCTTGCCCAGGCATTTGTTATCGGCGCCGATTTTATTGGTGCAGATAAGGTTGCGCTTGTACTTGGTGATAATATATTTTATGGTGACGGCATGGCACGTCTCTTACAGGCCAGTTCTGATCCTGAGGGAGGAGTTGTTTTTGCTTACCGTGTTTCCGATCCGGAACGCTACGGGGTAGTAGAATTTGACAGCGAAAATAAAGCCATCTCCATCGAAGAAAAACCCACAGAACCAAAATCTGATTATGCCGTTCCAGGACTTTATTTTTACGACAACAGTGTTGTAAAGATTGCTAAGAACATCAAACCATCGCCGCGTGGCGAATATGAAATTACTGACGTAAACCGCGAGTACCTTGAGCAAGGTAAATTAAAAGTAGGTGTATTGAGCCGTGGTACCGCCTGGTTAGATACAGGAACATTTGCTTCACTGATGCAGGCCGGACAGTTCGTTCAGGTAATTGAAGAACGTCAGGGATTAAAAATCGGGTGTATTGAAGAAGTAGCTTACCGCATGGGTTTCATAACTGCAGAGCAATTACGGACCATTGCAACACCTCTGGTTAAAAGCGGCTACGGCGCTTACCTGTTAAAATTGATAAATAAAATCTAAACACTATAAAGTTAACCAGTACTATGAATAACAAAGCGCCCAAACTACCATATATAGGGGTAGATATAGGAGGCTCTCATATCACAGCTGCACACATTAATGCGGCTGATTTTACGATAGTGAAGAGCTCACTCATCAGGGAACGTGTAGCCTCCATGGAAGGAGCTGATGTAATTATTAAAGCATGGGTTGATGCCCTTAAACCATTAATTGTGAGTTCCGAAGAGGAAACTGTACATATTGGTATTGCCATGCCGGGGCCTTTCGATTATGAAAAAGGTATATCTTTAATGAAAGGAACTAAAAAATACGATTCTCTTTATGAGATGAACGTATTGGAAATCCTGGCTGAAAAATTAGGTATCCCTGCAGATCATATTCTTTTTAGAAACGATGCTGAATCGTTTTTGCACGGTGAATTGGCCTCTGGTGCAGTAGCCGGAGAAAAACGCGCGGTGGGTATTACACTCGGTACAGGTTTAGGATCTGCCAGCAATTGCCAGGGTAAAACTGTTGATTCTGACAGGGCATTTATTCCTTTTAAGGACAGCATAGCAGAAGAATATATTTCTACAAGATGGTTCTCAGGGAGGTTTAAAGAACTTACTGGCCAAGAGATTAAAAATGTTGAGTCTATGCTTGCTTCTGGAAACCAGGAAATCATAGACCAGATATTCGAAGAATTCGGTGAGAACCTGGCCTTGTTCCTGAATGATTTTATCGATCAGGAAAACCCTGATGTAGTGGTAATCGGCGGAAACATTGCCAAAACATGGGACCACTTTATTCCAGTAGTAAAAAAACACCTGAAAAATAAAAATGTGGTATTAAAACAAAGTACCATGTGGGAAGATGCTGCTCTCGTTGGTGCGGCATATACCTGGAAACAGGCTTAACCCAGCATAAAGATAAATCCGGAGCCGGGCTGCAATAGCTTTAGCTCCGGATTTTTTATTAAATCGCTTTTGTGGCTTCTCTCAGCCATTCAGTTTCTTCGGTATTTAAAGCCGGGCTCAACTTTTCAAATACTTCGTTGTTATAGCTGTTCAGCCAGTCAACTTGTGATTTTTCCAGAAGGTCTTTGATTACAATTGTCGTACTAATCGGCGCAAGGGTCAAAGTTTCGAAGCCGTAAAATTCATTAAACTCATTTGCTTCCAATGATATGGTTTGCACAAGGTTTTCAATACGGACACCATGTTTCCCTGGTCTGTAAATTCCTGGTTCAATAGAGGTAATCATGCCTGTTTCAATTGGCACCGCAGTTGGGGTGGGATTAAAAACCTGTGGCCCTTCATGAACATTGAGGAAATAACCAACGCCATGCCCTGTGCCATGCCCGTAATTGATGCCATGCTCCCATAATGGTTTTCTGGTTATCGCATCAATCTGGTAGCCGCAGGTACCTTTCGGGAATTTTGCTTTGCAGCCTTCAATCATTCCTTTCAACACCAGGGTGTAGTCTTTCTTTTCTTCGTCAGTAGTATCACCCATCGGAATTGTTCGGGTAATGTCTGTAGTACCGTAAAAGTACTGCCCTCCAGAATCTACCAGAAATAAGCTTTCGCCCTTAACTTCCGCATCGCTTTCTTCTGTAGGTGCATAATGCGGTAGTGCACCGTGTGCACGGTAAGCACTGATGGTGTTAAATGAATCCCCTATAAATCCTTCCTGCTCTGCCCGGTAGCTGCGTAGTTGTGCCGCGGCCGATCGCTCGGTAATCCTTGTTTTACCAATATTTTCAGATAACCACTTTAAAAATCTCGTTATCGCAACCCCATCCTTACGCATGGCTTCGCGGGTATTAGCGATTTCAATATCGTTTTTAACTGCTTTCAGTTGCGTTGACGGGTTCGTTTCCTTAATGAGTTTTACCGAAGCGGGTATAAGTTTAGCGTAAGCAAAACAATTCCTCTTTGGGTCAATAAACAAACTGCTGCCTGCGGGTATTTGCTGTAATGCGCGCTCTATCTCCTCATATGGCAAAACCTCGGTACCACTTTTGAGCAGGGTTTCCTTTTCTGTTGCGCTGAGTTTATCAGTATGGATAAATAGGGTAGCATGATCCTGGCTAATTAACGCAAAGCCGAGCACCACAGGATTAAAACTAACATCTTTCCCCCTGATATTGAACAGCCAGGCAATATCGTCCAATGAAGATACCAGGTGATAATCGGCCTTTTGTTTGGTCAATTCAGTTCTTACTGCGGTTAGCTTACTGGCCACTGATTGTCCTGCCGCTGCCTCGTCAATCAAAAATGCCGGATCAAGGGGTAGTTCTGCACGGTTTTGCCAGATCGTACTCAGGTAATCTTTGCTTTCAAGGCTAATTCCTGCTGCTGCAAATTGCTGCGTAAACAGATCACCCAGCAATACAGAAAGCAGTTTCTCATCAGACGCCACCACTGCACCTTTGTCAAGTGTAGAAGTCAACCATTGGATATATTCAGGTGCGTGCTGTACCTTTTGTTTCACCAGCTCAAATCCGCTGTTCTTTAATTGTTCACCCGCTTGTTCAAAGTACCTGAAATCCGTCCACAAGCCGGCGAAGTCATGCGTGATGACCAGTGTGCCAGCAGATCCGCTGAACCCTGATACAAAGGGAATGCACTGGTAATGTTTTGGAAGATATTCGCTGATATGTGGATCAGCAGAAGGAATAATATAGGCGTCTACCTGATCGGCCTTCATTTGTGCGCGTATTTCGCTCAGTTTTTCCTGGTATGTCATATGTGCAAATGTTCAATTATTATAAAAGACCAGCAAATCTAAGGAATTTATTTACACCCCTTGAACAAAGCGGGTTCTGATACTTTGGCAAGAAAAATCGAATTTATTTCGTAAAGTATTTCCGAAAAACTATCTTACAGTCATTATCAATTATACCATTGCTGATCCTGAGCGTTGTTTGCCCTGCTCAGGAAAAGCAAAGGTTATCCTTTCAGAAGCTTCCATTCCTGTAAATCCAATTTTCAATTGCCACTTTTATAATTTTCCTACACATATTTCTGTATTTGGGGCCTTAATCAGCAATCTTTTTTTTAATAATTGAAAAAAACAATTAATATTCCTGTTGCATAATAATATTACAGTAATATTTTCATAATTTTAAACCATACTCTTTTACTAAAACCTCTCTGTTATCAAAAAAGAACTGACATATAGCGAAGAAAATGCAATCATAGGATTGAATTCTGGTGATATGAATGCATTTGAGCAAATTTATCAGTGTCATTGGTCTGAATTGTATAATTATTCTTACAATATTCTTAGAGATAAGGCGGTTTGTGAGGAAATTGTACAAGAAATATTCTTTTCTCTTTGGAATAAACGTCAGGATTTAAAAATTACGCATTCAATCAAGGCATATCTCTTCACAGCTATAAGATTTCAGTCGATTAATTATATCCGTTCTGAGAAAGTAAAAAGAAATTATGCAGCCAATTATTCGGCTTTTCACAAGATATCATTCGATAATTCCAATGAAGAGCATATACATCTGTCAGATCTGGCTGGAATTATAGAGAAAGAAGTAGCAAAACTTCCTGAAAAATGCCAGCAAATCTTCAGGTTGAGCCGCAATGAGCATCAATCTATCAAAAATATTGCAGAACATTTAAATATCTCTCATAAAACCGTAGAAAATCAGCTAACAAAAGCTTTACGTCACTTAAGGTCTTCATTAGGGCAATTCTTTTCACTGTCTATCTGCTTTTTATCCTTTGCTAAAACTATTTACTACCTGATAGGTTGGTAAAATCAGTTAAATTCATTTTTATTTCAAAAATAGTTCAAATGCCGTAGGTGTAAAGTCTTCCTCACTTGACTTACATGTATAAACCCCAATAAAATGAAGCTGAAACTGAATGGAGGCTAAAGAGTTTGATAAACTAATTGAAAAATATTTAAATGACGAGCTGGGTGATGATGAAAAAGGTAAGGTTGAAGATTGGCTTCAGCATATTACCAATGATCATGCAGCAGACCTCTTAGCAGTAGCAGAACAGGAAGAAAGGGGGAAAAGAATTTTTACTGCCCTTGATCATCAGATCAGGCATGGTAAGCCTAAAATTCCCCTGATAAAAAGACTGCAGCCGGTATTGACGATAGCTGCTTCGCTGTTGATAATATGTTCTTTGATATTCGTTTTCCGCACCCGTCTAAAGCAGGTCTTCAATATAGACCAAATTGCATATGCCACTAATTCGGGTAAACATATTACCAAAACTATACTGTCAGACGGAAGTATAGTCTGGTTGAAGGGTAACAGCAAATTGATTTATCCCCTAAGGTTTCTCGGAGCTTCGCGCAACGTTGATCTTGAAGGGGAAGCCCTCTTTGAAATAGCCAAGGACCCTGCCCACCCATTTGTGATTAAATGTGCAGGATTAAATACGAAAGTTTTAGGTACCAGTTTTAATATCAAACATACCAGTAAAAAGATTGAAGTAAACGTGTTAACGGGAAAGGTTTTTTTAAGTTCCGGCGATTCAGTTGCCCTTACATTGCATCCTTTTCAAAAGGCGGTGTATTCAGAACTGAAAAGAACAATTGTAAAAGAAAAAGATCCCATACGTGAGGTTGATGCCCTGATCAAAGGAACGGAATACAACATGTCGTTTAACGACGCCAGGGTGGGAGACGTAATACATAGAATTGAGAAAAAATTTGAAATAAACATTGCAATAAAAGAACCAGGACTAATGAGCAGCCGCATTACCGCAGATTTTACAGACCAATCGCTTTTGAATACTATGACTATGATGAGTGAAGCGCTGAATCTTAATTTCCAGATCGATGATGGCTCCGTAATACTCACAGAAAAAACTGAATAACACATCAACAAAACCAGACCAATAGAACTTAACCAAATGAAGACGCCTATGAGAAGATAGAAATCTACTAAAAGATGGCAGAGGTGTTGAAGCCACCTCTGCCACAGATTCCCCCTACTTATTACGATCACCCATAATCATGGGTAAGGGACTTTTTTGTCTCATTCAATCAGGAAATTAACAAAAAATCAAACAAATGTATGCAAAAATGTAAGGAAACCAGAAAGGTTCTTTTAATTCAGCTCTTGCGGATCTCCGTTTTACAGATCATTTCGCTCTTCATGCTAACAGGTGTCCTCTTCGCTAGTCCACGTTTGGAAGAAAGCGTTTTGAACAAGAAAATATCTATCAACTTAAAAAATGTAACGCTGGAAACTGCACTGAATAACATTCAGGATCAGGTAAAGGTAAAATTTGTTTACAGTTCTACGCTTATCCCACTAAATAGTAAGGTAAGTGTAAATGCAAGTGACGAAAAATTAGGTAATCTATTAAACAGGATGCTGATTGAACTGCATATCGACTATTCTGTAAATTCAAGTCAGTACATCATTTTAAAAAAAAACCAAAGCGCATTCTTAGACACCCTCATCACCGGCGGTAACCTGATGTCCAACCAGCAACGTACTGTTTCTGGAAAGGTTACCAGTAAGTCCGACGGTTCCCCCTTTCCGGGAGTTAGTGTGGTGGTTAAAGGTACAAAGACAGGTACTGTTACAGGCGCAGATGGAAACTTTAGGATCAGTGTTCCTAATAACCAAAGCATTCTTGTATTTACCTATATCAGTTTTGATACACAGGAGGTTCCTGTAGGTAATAACAGCGTATTAAACGTTCAGATGGCAGAGGGTTCCAATGCGCTTAGCGAGGTTGTAGTTACCGCTGCCGGTATCAAAAGGGAAAAAACATCCCTTGGATATTCTGTAAGTACGGTAAACGCTGATAAAATTGCACAGAAATCGGAGCCGGATCCACTCCGCGCCCTTACGGGTAAAGTTGCCGGTGTAAACATCCAGTCTTCGGGTGGTGTTGCCGGTGGTGCTACCAATATCAATATCCGTGGTAACTCTTCTTTAAATGGTAATAATCAGCCGCTGTTTGTTGTTGATGGTGTTCCATTTGATAACTCCAGCTTTGGCAACGTAGGTACCAATAGCGGTGGTGCTGCTGGTGTTACTAACCGTGCTTTTGACTTAGATCCAAACAATATTCAAAGTATGACCGTGCTTAAGGGTGCAGCCGCGGCAGCACTTTACGGATCCAGGGCAGCTAATGGTGCTGTAATTATCACTACCAAGGCCGGCAAAAAAATGAGCCGTAAAGGTACGGAGATCACTTACAATACTTCCTATGCTGTTGAAGACGTTTCAGGCTTACCGGAATATCAAACTAAATATGGTCAGGGAACCAATCAGGATTACCGTCATGGTACCTATGCTTCATGGGGACTTCCTTTTCCAGGTGTAGCAAGTATCCTTCCAACAAGAACAACTATTCCACATCAGTTAACCCGCCAGTTCAGTGCTGCGGTTTTCCCTCAGTTTTATGCAGCAGACGGTGTTACACCAATCCAGGTGCCATATAAATCTTATGCTGAAGAGAATGTTAAAAATTTCTTCCAGACTGGTAGTGTATATGAAAATGCACTCTCTATTTCATCAGGAAGTGAAAAAGGTAACTTCACTGCAGGTTTTTCCAGAACCAATAACAAAGGTGTTGTTCCAAACAACGAGATCAACCGTACGTCATTCAATGTAAGCGGAAACATGAAACTGGATAACAAGTTTTATGTAAGCGGTTCCATGAATTATGTAGTTACCGACCAGAAAACCCCGCCAATTGGTGGAACTACAGGTTCTATCATGTCTGCGCTAATGTATACGCCAACCAGTTACGACCTTACTGGTTATCCATTTGAAAACCCTATTGACGGAAGTAATGTTTATGATTATACTGGTCTTGATAACCCATACTGGTCAACAAAACATAGCGTTTCTACCAGTAAAGTTGACAGGTTTTATGGTAACCTGGTATTGGGTTTCGATCCGCTGCCTTGGTTAAACATCCAGAATACTGCCGGTTTTAATGCATATACAGACAGAAGGTTAAATGTACGTGGTAAAGGATCTTCATCTTATCCCAATGGAAGTATCAGTACTGATGATATTTACCGTCAGGAATTGGATAATACATTTTTAGCTACTGTAAATAAAAAACTAACCAGCGATCTCTCACTGCGATGGATTTTAGGTAACAACATGAACCAGCGTTATACCAACCGTAAAGCTTTTTATGGTGACGGTATTATTGTTGCCGATCTGAATACGATCACCAATACCAGTTCTGTTACACCTATCCAGTTAAATAACAATAGAAATTTACTGAAACAACGTTACTACGCATTTTTTACAGATATCACCTTAGACTATAAAGATTATGCTTCATTAAACCTTGTAGGGCGTAATGATGTATCTTCTACACTACCTCAGGATAACCAGAGTTATTTCTATGGTGGTGCCAACGGTTCATTTATCTTCACCAAGGCGCTAAAGCTTCCTGATAATATCCTGAGTTTCGGTAAAATCAGGGGTGGTTACACCCGTGTAGGTAATGAGGCTACGCCTTATCAAACTGCAGCATTTTACCTGATCAATTCACCGTTGGGTGCAACTACAGGTGTAGGATCAGTAGGTACACCATTTACATCAGGCGGCTCAACTTATAACTCGGTAACGCTGGCTAATCTTTTGACCAATGCCAACCTTAAACCTGAGTTTATCACTGAGTTGGAAATTGGTACAGAACTTCAGTTTTTCCACAACAGGATCGGTCTGGACTTCACTTATTATAGTAAAAAATCGACTTCGCAGATCTTTGAAGTAACAGCAGCACCTTCATCAGGTTTTACTACACAAATCCTAAACCTGGGTAAAGCTACCAATAAAGGTATCGAGCTTGCGTTGAACATCTCACCGTTCAGAAACGATAAAGGTTTTAGCTGGGATATTTCAACAGTATTTACCCGTAACAGAAACGTAATTGATGATCTGGGCGGATATAACCAGTTTGTATACGGCGGAGCTGCTGGTACAAGTAGTGTTCACATTGTTGGAAGTTCTTACGGGCTAATCTACGGTACTGCTTATGCACGCAGTGCTGACGGGCAGATCCTGATCGACCCAAATACAGGTAAACCACTTGCTTCAGGTTCATTACAACCAATCGGTAATCCTAACCCTGATTTCATCCTGGGTATCAACAATACTTTCTCTTATAAAAACTTCTCCATGTCAGTATTGTTCGACCTTAAAAAAGGCGGCGATATCTACTCTAACACAGTCGGACAAATGTTGTCACGCGGTGTAACCAGAGATACAGAAAACAGGGAGTTTACCATCGTATCACCAGGAATTCTTGGTAATGTTGCCACTTTACAGCCACTTCTTGATGCCAATGGAAATACCATACCGAATAACGTAGCCATGACTTATGAAGATTATTTCTTCAACAGTGGATTGGGCCCGGGGGGTCTGGATGAGGGTTCTGTATTTGACGCAACGGTTTTCCGTCTTCGTGAGATATCAATTGCTTACCAGTTTCCAAAAGAGTTGCTAAAAAAGACACCGTTCGGATCAGGGTCTATCTCTGTTAGCGGACGTAACTTATGGTACTATGCACCAAATTTCCCTAAATACACAAATTTTGATCCTGAAGTAAGTTCACTGGGTGTAGGTAACTCACAAGGTTATGATAACCTCGCGGTACCAACCACCAGAAGATTCGGTGTTAACCTCAGGTTCAGTTTTTAATGAATTGTATTAAAGTATTTAAATCAGGCATCCATATGAATTTGAGAAATAAAAATTACATTTTCCTGCTAACAGGTATGTTGCTGCTAGGCGGTTCCTGCAAAAAGTTTGTAGATATCAATCAAGATCCAAACAACCCTACCTCTGCACAACTAACGCTGTTGTTACCCTCTACGGAGATTTCACTGGCAGCAAATATGTACCAGCTTAACAGCGGTACGTCAACCATTATACAACAGACGGTTTGGTCTAATGGAATCAGCCGGTTCCAGCAGCAGGGTACAGACTATTCGAATTCCTGGGACGGGTTCTATTCGCAAACCCTCAACGATCTCGAAACTGTCATCAGTACAGGCACAGAGTCGCAGCAATGGGGTTATGTAGGTATCGCCAAACTCGAAAAAGCGTACCTGTACAGCCTTATGGTAGATATGTGGGGTGATATCCCATATTCAGAAGCTGAAAAAGGATCTTCAACTACCAGTCCTCCATTAGAAAAAGGCGCTGCAATTTATGATAGTGTTTTGCTGCTGATTGAAGATGGTATGGCAGACATCAACAAAATTACCGCTACCACCTTGGTTCCCGCAAGTTCTGATGTGTTTTATGCAGGTACAAAAACCTCATGGCTCAGCATGGCCAACTCGCTTAAGCTGAAATTGTATAACCAGATCCGTTTGGTAGATCCTGCAAGATCAGCAACAGCCATCAGGGCAATCATCAGCACAGGTGCACCGCTTATCAGTGCCAACACGCTTGATTTTACATTTAAATTCGGATCTGCACAAAATCCTAACAACCGCCACCCATGGCACCGTGCAGAATACCAGTCGGCTAAAACTTTCTACCAAAGCCAGTCATGGATCGATTTGCTTTTCAATTCAGATGATCCGCGTTTAAGAGATTTTATCTACAGACAAAATGCTACAGCAGGTTTAAATAACGGGGCCAACAGTAACGGTTATTACGGACGTAACCCCGGAGATGGTACCGCTGCCCCTGCAGATCAGACACGCCGTTCAACTTTTGGTATTTACCCTGCTGGCGGATTGTATGATAATGCGCCAATCAACAACCTGCCTGCAACAAACCTTTATCTTACCAATACAGGTGCTACCGCTGCACTTAAAGTAGTTACGGTTACCGATGGTACAGGTGCTGGTATCCTGCCACTGATCACCAATGCAATGGTAAAATTCATCAGGGCTGAGGCCGCTTTAACCTTATCTACAGGTGACGATGCCCGCGCCAACTTTGGCGATGGTGTTACTGCAAGTTTAAACAGTGTGAGCACCTATGCCGTAGCAAATGGTGGTGTAGCTATTCCCGCAGCAAACATCACAGGTTTTGTAAACCGCCTGCTGGCCCAATATGATGCAGCTGATGCCGCAGGTAAACTACGCCTGGTGATGACACAAAAGTACATTGCCTCTTACGGTAACGGAATGGAGTCTTATAACGATTACCGAAGAACAGGCCTGCCGGTTTTGAGGGATCTCTTATCTCCGCTGAGCACTTTCCCGTTGCGTTTGTACTATTCTCAAACAGAATTGTCGTCCAATGTGTCATTTGGTGCCAATGCCAGTGCTATACAAGTTGCACAGCAAACAACACCGGTTTTTTGGGATAAATAAATATTAGAGCACTATTACCAAATCGAAAATATTATGATGAAAAATTTAATACTATCCATAACATGTATTTTGCTGGCGTTGGGTGCATGTAAAAAAGTTGATTACGAATGGGAGGATTATACCTTTACCGCACTTCCGGTTGTCACTGTTGATACCGCTATGTCGGCCCTGCCAACGCGTCAAACTGCTAAGGTTTCTTTTTTCAACCTGAAAGATCCCAATCTGGCAAACGAGCGGTTTTCTTTCACGTTAGACTGGGTAGGTTATGGAAAAGCCACCGTATCTTCAATAGAAGTTTACAACAGTTTTAACAAAGCCGAAGCAAGTGTGCCATCTTATCCAATCGTCATGTCTTATCCAGGCGGGATGTATCCCAATATCGCACAGTTTCCTTTACCAGGGAACGTAGGCGCTGCTGATAAGCTGTACGAAACGGTGACCACCTTTCCTAAAACCTATACCTTCACCGCCGCACAACTGGCAACACTGGCCGGCATTAACCTGAGCAGTGTGGCTGTAAACGATTACTTTATTTTCAAGTTTATCGTTAACCTGTCGGACGGACGCAGGATAGCGGCATACTTTGCCAACGTATCAGACGAATCCAGAAATGAATTCGGCGACCCGCGTACAGGTGTACGCTTCAAAAGTCAATAGTCATCGCTCTAAATACCGGATAACCGATCAGCCCGATCGGTTATCCTTTTTTTATGTGTCCTGATTATTCAGCATAACTACAGGTTTAAACCACTACAAAACTAACATGGTCATAAATAAAAAAAATGCTGTAAAAGCGCTGTTTGCCTTAATCCTAATGGGATGCGCAGGTACTGTTAGTGCACAGAAAAGCGAACAGGCAACACCAGTAGCCATCGATAAAAAATATACTGCCGAAATTAAAAAGATCGCCTCTGCACCGCTCGTTAAACAGGCAATGCAGCAAATCGTTGATCTTGAAAAAGAGACCATGGCCAACCATGTCTTACTCACTGAAATTCCATCTCCACCCTATAAGGAAGCCAAAAGGGCTGCCAAATTTTTAGAAATGATCACCGCAGTTGGAGTTGATTCCGTTTGGACAGATACTGCCGGTAATGTACTCGCATTGCGTAAAGGACGCAGCCGCAAAAAACGTGTTGTGTTGGAGGCCCACATGGATACTGTTTTCCCTGAAGGTACTGATGTAACCGTAAAATACAGGGGAGATACCCTCTATGCGCCGGGTGTTGGCGATGATACCCGCTCACTGTCCGTTGTGCTCACCATTGCAAAAGTCATGAAACAAACGGGTATGCAAACCGACGCTGATGTTTTATTTGTTGGTGCTACCGGCGAAGAAGGACAAGGAGACCTGAGGGGTGTTAAAAATCTTTTCAGTGCTGCAGGGCCTGGAAAAATCGATTCTTTTATCGCTATTGACGGTTCCGGAACAACAGGTATCGTGCACCGGGCCTTGGGTTCACATCGCTACAAGGTGACTTTTAAAGGACCAGGCGGACATTCATCAGGTGCTTTTGGTATCGGCAACCCTCACAATGCCCTCGGCCGTGCCATGCATTACTGGGACGAAACAGGCAATGCTTTTGCTGCAACACCCGGTGTAAGGGTAACATTTAGTGTAGGTGTAATTGGCGGTGGTACTTCGGTCAACTCCATTCCTTTTGAATCATGGATGGAAGTAGATATGCGTTCTGAAAACCCAGAACGCTTAAACGAGATGGATGCACTGTTCCAGGCTGCGGTAAAGAAAGCACTGGCAGAAGAAAATGCAATGAAAAAAGCAGGTAAAGACCTTACTGTTGATGTCAGATTGATTGGCGACCGCCCTGCGGGAAGTAATCCTGCAACAATTCCGTTAGTTCAGCATGCAATGGCTGCAATCACTTATCTTGGTGGAACGCCGAGATTGGGGGAAGGCTCAACAGATTCCAACATCCCATTCTCAAAAGGTATTCCGGCAATGACCATTGGTCAGGGCGGAAAGGCTGGCAACGCGCATTCACTCAACGAGTGGTTTTTAAATGATAAAGGGTACGTCGGAATTCAACAGTCACTGCTAATTCTGCTCTCAGAAGCAGGTTTAGCCGCAAAATAAACCATCAGGATGAACAAATTGACCATACCAGTTCTGCTTACATTACTTACTATCGGTACATCTGTATATGTTTCTGCTCAGGATCAAAAGACCACGGTGATTCCTATTGCAGCTAAGTACACCGCAGAAATCAAAAAGATTACCAGCTCAGCGAAAGTGAAAAAAGCAATGCAGCTCATTGTAGACATGGAACCAGAAACCATGAAAAACCATGTACTGTTAACAGAAATCCCTGCACCTCCTTTTATGGAGAAAGTAAGGGGCGAAAAATTTGCAGAGATGATGAAGGCTGCCGGTGTAGATTCTATCTGGACAGATACCGCCGGTAATGTAATTGCATTAAAAAAAGGTAAAACACGTAAAAAACGTGTGGTACTCGAAGGTCATTTGGATACCGTATTTCCAGAAGGAACTGATGTAACTGTCAAATATAAAGGCGATACCCTCGTAGCGCCCGGCATCAGCGATGATACCCGTGCGCTGGCCCTGTTGCTTACACTGGTTAAAGCCATTAAGCAAACAGGTATCCAGACCGATGCCGATGTGTTATTCATAGGTACTACAGGAGAAGAAGGCCAGGGGGACCTCAGAGGGGTAAAAAACCTTTTCAGCGCAGCCGGGCCTGGTAAAATTGATACTTATATCGCCATTGAAGGTGGTCCCGTTGGGCGCATTGTTCACCGCGGTTTGGGTTCTCATCGTTACCGCATCACTTTTAAAGGTCCGGGTGGGCATTCTTCCGGTGCATTTGGTATAGGGAACCCCCACAATGCCCTTGGCCGTGCTATTCACTATTGGGCTGTAGAGGCCGATAAGTTTACGCAGCAACAAGGCATGCGCGTCACCTATAATGTAGGCGTAATTGTCGGTGGAACTTCTGTCAATTCTATTCCTTTTGAATCCTGGATGGAAGTAGATATGCGTTCTGAAAGTCCTGAGCGACTTGCGGGCATAGATGCTTTACTGCAGGCAGCAGTTAAAAAAGCGCTTGCAGAAGAAAATGTGATGAAAAAAATGGGGAAAGACCTTACGGTTGAGGTAAAGCTGATTGGCGAACGCCCTTCAGGCAGCAACGACCCGAATCTGCCTGTCATCCAGCGCGCCATGGCAAGTGCGGTATATTTTGGCGCAGAACCAAATTTGGGCGTAGGATCAACCAATTCAAATATCCCTATTTCCAAAGGTGTTCCTGCAGTAACTATCCCGCGGGGCGGAAAAGATGGCGGCGCACATTCGCTGGACGAGTGGTTCCTCAACGATAAAGGCTATCTATCTATACAACAGGCCCTGGTGATCCTGCTTTCAGAAGCCGGACTCGCAAATTAATGTCAATTGTTAAAATGAAGAAATGTTAAAACTCATAAAAACCATACCCGCTGTTTGTGCATTGCTGTTCGCGCTTCCTTCGGTCGCGCAGGAAGAGCTGCCTAAAACCGCTACTATAATTCAGCAATATAGCGCTGATATGAAAAAGATAACCGGCAAGGCTGTCGTAAAAAAGGCATTGCAGTCCATTATCGACCTGGAAAAAGAAACCATGAGCAATCATGTTGTCCTTACAGAGATCCCTGCGCCACCCTATAAAGAAAGGGCAAGAGGCATTAAATTCGCCGAAATGCTCAAAGCTGCAGGGGTAGATTCAGTATGGACAGACACAGCCGGTAATGTAATAGGCTTGCGTAAAGGAAAAACAGGCAAAAAGAAGGTCGTGCTCGAAGGGCACCTGGATACTGTGTTTCCTGACGGAACTGATACCAAGGTGACGTTCAAAGGTGATACTTTGTACGCTCCCGGCGTAAGTGATGATACCCGCGGTTTAGCGGCCTTACTTACCGTAGTCAAATCCATGAAACAATCCGGTATACAAACCGATGCAGATGTTCTTTTTATCGGTACAACCGGAGAAGAAGGGCAGGGAGATCTCAGGGGTGTAAGAAACTTATTTAGTCCTTCCGGACCCGGAAAAATCGATTCTTATATTGCTTTTGACGGCACCTCTTACGGGCACGTGACCCACCGTGGTTTAGGATCTCACCGTTACAGGGTAACTTTCCGTGGTCCCGGAGGGCACTCTTCCGGTGCATTCGGTATTGGTAACCCGCACAACGCCTTAGGCCGCGCCATGCACTACTGGGACGAGTCCGGAAATGCGTTTGCAGCTACACCTGGCATCAGGGTAACCTTCAGCGTGGGTGTAATTGGCGGCGGGACTTCTGTAAATTCCATTCCTTTCGAGTCCTGGATGGAAGTAGATATGCGTTCAGAAAACCCGGGCCGGCTTGCGGCCATGGACAGCCTGCTCCGCACCGCGGTGAAACGCGCACTTGCTGAAGAAAATGCAATGAAAAAGTTGGGTAAAAACCTGAGCGTAGAAGTGAAACTAATTGGCGACCGTCCCGCAGGTGGCAGTGATCCAAAGCAGCCACTTGTGCAGCATGCCATGGCAGCCATGAAATACCTTGGTGCTAACCCTACGCTGGGAGTTGGATCGGCAAACTCCAACATCCCCATTGCCCTGGGCGTACCGGGAATTACCATCGGTTCCGGTGGCGAGTCTGGTAACTATCATGCATTAAACGAATGGTTTTTAAACGATAAAAAAGGGTATCTGGGTATCCAGCAATCCCTGCTGGTCTTGTTAGCAGAGGCCGGTGTAGTAAACAATTAACACGTAAAAATGGAGAATATGTACAACAAATTTAGCAAAATGTTTACCCTGGCTTTGCTGTGTACAGCAGGCTTAGCCAGTGCGCAATCCATTCCCTCACCAAAGGAACACTTTGGGTTTAATATCGGGGATGATTACAAGCTGACCACCTACACTCAGGCGGAAGCATATTACAAAAAGTTAGCGGCTTCGCCGCGTACCAAGCTGGTTGATATAGGGATGACGGAAGAAGGCCGCCATCAGTGGATGCTGATCGTTTCCTCACCTGAAAACATCAAAAAGCTTGCTGAGTATAAAGATATTTCCAAAAAACTTGCACATGCCGAGAACCTCAGTCCTGCAGAAGCCAAAAAGCTTGCGGCAAAAGGTAAAGCCGTAGTATGGATAGACGGAGGTCTGCATGCTACCGAAACAGTAGGTGCACACCAGCTGATCGAAACCATGTACCAGCTGGTTACACGTACTGACGAAGAGACCATGGCTATCCTCAACAATGATATCATTTTGCTGGCCCAAGCCAATCCTGATGGACAGGAGCTGGTGAGTAAATGGTATATGCGCAACGCAGATACCCTAAAACGCAAGCTGGACATTCCTCGTCTGTATGAAAAATACGTTGGTCACGATAACAACCGGGATTTCTACATGATGAACATGAAAGAAAGCCAGAACATCAGCAACCAGCTATTTGTAGAATGGATCCCGCAAATCATGTACAATCACCACCAGCGTGGCCCGGCCGGTTCTGTACTTGCAGGCCCGCCATACCGCGATCCTTTTAACTATGTATATGACCCACTCATCGTAACCAGTATTGATGGTGTTGGTGCAGCAATGAACAACAGGCTAAACACAGAAAGCAAACCAGGATATACCCAGCGTAACGGATCACAATTCTCCACCTGGTGGAACGGCGGATTGCGTACCACTCCGTATTTCCACAACATGGTAGGCTTACTTACAGAAATTATCGGAGGTCCAACCCCAGAAGATATTGCCCTGGTGCCAGACCGTCTGATACCAAATGGTGCCACACCTAACCCGGTTACCCCGCAGAGATGGCATTTCCGTCAATCTATCGACTATTCCGTTTCACTCAACTACGCGGTGCTTGATTATGCATCCCGTAACCGCAGCGAGTTATTGTATAACATTTATCAAATGGGTTCCAATGCAATTGAGCGCGGAAAAGGAGATCACTGGACTTTCTATCCTAAATATGTACAGGCAATTAAAGATGCCTATGCAAAAGATAAAAAAGACAGCAAAGGCGAAAAAGACGAAGCAGCAGAATTCTCTTTTGGTAGCGAAGGAGATATCCCTGTAAAATACTATGATGCTGTGATGAAAGATCCTGCAAGACGCGATGCACGTGCATATATCATTCCGTCAGACCAGGCAGATTTTCCTACGGCAGTGCGGTTCATTAACGCATTGATCAGATCCGGTATCAGTGTAGAGAAATCTACCGCAGCCTTTACTTCAGAAGGTAAAACCTATCCTGCAGGCTCTTATGTGGTATCTACCTCACAGGCTTTCCGTCCACACGTGATTGACATGTTTGAACCACAAGACCATCCAAATGATTTCCAGTATGAAGGCGGGCCTCCAATCAGGCCGTATGATGCTGCCGGATGGACACTGGCCTTTCAAATGGGTGTAAAGTTCGATCGTGCAATGGCAGACGTTACTGGTGCATTGGCTAAAATCCCTTACGGACAAATTCAGGCTGCGCCTCAGTTAAAAGTTGCTGCTGCCAAAGCTGGTTTTACTATCAGCCCTAAACAAAACAATGCTTTTATCGCCGTAAACGACCTCCTGAAAGCTGGTGTTGAAGTATACCGTCCAACTGCCGGTACCACTGGTGAATTTTATGTTCCTGCTTCTGCAAAAGCACAAACTGTGCTCAGCAAAGCTGCGGCAGATTATGGTGTAACTGTTACGGCCGAAAGTGCAAAACCTGCTGGTCTAACCAAAATTACCCCTTCACGTATTGCTATTGCCGATGTATATTCTGGTTCAATTCCTGCCGGATGGGTACGCTGGTTAATGGAACAGTACCATTATGACTATACATTCATTTATCCAAATGATATCGATGCAGGCGACCTTAACAAGAAATTCGATGCCATTATCCTGGTAACAGGAATCGTTCCTGCTTCAGATAAGCCATCGCCTTCAAGCCGTTACTTCGACAGGATGCCTAAAGCAGAAGATGTCCCTGCCGAATTCCAGCCATGGGTAGGTAAGGTTAGCGTTGCCAAATCAGTGCCTATGCTCAAAAAGTTTATGGAAGCCGGAGGTAATGTAGTTACCATTGGTACCAGTACTACTTTGGCCTACCATTTAGGGCTACCGGTTAAAAACCAATTGGTAGAACCAGGAAAAGATGGTAAGGATAAACCACTTCCAGGCACCAAATATTATATCCCGGGAAGTTTGCTTACCGTAAGTCTTGATACCAAACAACCATCAAACTGGGGTATGGCAGAACAAAACGATGTACTATTTGACAGAAGTCCGGTATTTAAACTTGAAGCTGGTGCGGCAGAAAAAGGTATCAAACCTCTTGCATGGTTCTCTACCGCTACTCCGCTCCATAGCGGATGGGCTTGGGGACAAGCATACCTGAAAGATGGTGTGGCTGCATTTGAAGCGCCGATTGGTAAAGGCAAGCTCTATGCGTTCGGACCAGAAATTACTTTCAGGGGCCAGTCGCACAGTACCTTTAAAATGCTTTTTAACGAATTATACAAACAGAAATAATTTCTTTTTATGCGCTGTCTGTGAAGCATGCACCTGACAGTGAATGGATCACAGACAGCGCATTATTTTTAATTCCAGATTATGATCAAAAAAATTACTTTATTGTCAATGGCACTTGGCCTCTCCTATGGAGTAATGGCCCAAAATGCTGATAAAAAGAAGATCCTCAGTTCCCTCAGCGCAAAAACAGATGAATATACCAAGGTAGCCAAAGATATCTGGGGCTTCGAAGAGGTGGGTTATATGGAAGAAAAAAGTTCTGCGCTTTTAGAGAGCGAACTGGAGAAGGCCGGATTTACGGTTACCAAAGGGGTAGCCGATATACCCACTGCTTTCGTAGCTACCTACGGCTCCGGGAAACCCGTAATTGCAATTTTAGCTGAATATGATGCCCTGCCGGGGCTTTCCCAAACAGGTAATCCCGTTCAGGAATCCAATGGCGGAAAGGCCGGTCACGGTTGCGGGCACAACCTTTTTGGTACAGCCTCTACCGCAGCGGCCATCGCAGTAAGCGAATGGATGAAAACCTCAGGTAAAAAAGGCACCATCAAACTGATGGGCTGTCCTGCAGAAGAAGGCGGATCAGGCAAGGTATACATGGTACGCGCCGGACTCTTCAGTGATGTAGATGCTACTTTACACTGGCACCCTGGGAATGTAAATTCGGCCGGAACCTTTAATACACTTGCCAACATCAGTGGAAAATTCAGGTTTAAAGGAATTTCTGCCCACGCCGCGGCAGCACCAGAAAAAGGGCGTTCTGCATTGGATGCTGTTGAAGCAATGGACAACATGGTGAACATGATGCGTGAACATATCCCCTCAGATACCCGTGTACATTATGTCATCACCCGCGGGGGCGAGGCACCAAACGTGGTTCCTGCTTTCGCAGAAGTATATTATTATGTAAGAAACCGCGATAAGCAGGTAGTCAAAGATGTTTGGGCCAGAGTAGTCAAAGCCGCCGAAGGCGCTGCACTGGGTACAGGTACCACGATGGAAAGCGAAATCACAGGTGGGGTTTACAATATGCTGTCAAACCTTGCCATGGCCAAAGTGATGGATGCCAACCTCAGGATTGTAGGCGGGTTTACCTATACACCAGAGGAGAAAGTATGGGCAGAAAAAATTCAAACCACCTTTGTGGGTGGTAAAGGGCCCGACCTGGCGTCTACTGCACAAGTACAGGCATTTGAAAAAGAAGACGTACATGGTTCATCGGATGTAAGTGATGTAAGCTGGACTGTTCCTACAACAGGTTTATCTACTGCAACCTTTGTACCTGGCTCTGCAGGCCACAGCTGGCAAAACGTTGCTGCCGCTGGTACCAGTATCGGTGCCAAAGGGATGATGATTGCCGCCAAAACCCTGGCGCTTTCTGCGTACGACCTGTTCAATAGCCCCGATGTGTTAAAGGCTGCGGGTAAAGAGTTTAACGAAAAAAGAGGTGCCGACTTTAAATATGAGGCCATGTTGGGCGATAGAAAACCGCCGCTTGACTACAGGAAATAATTAAACCACACACAATGATTAAGAAAATTACACTGCTTAGCCTGGCACTGGGAATATCCTGTACCGCCTTTGCACAAAATGCAGATAAAAAGAAAATGATCTCTTCCCTGGATTCCCGGGCGGCAGAGTACAGCAAAATTTCCAAAGATATCTGGGGTTTTGCAGAAATGGGGTATCAGGAAGAAAAAAGCTCGGCTTTGCTTCAGGGCCAGCTGGAACAGGCCGGGTTTAAAGTTGAAAGAGGCGTGGCAGATATTCCTACCGCGTTTGTAGCTACCTATGGTTCTGGTAAACCGGTAATTGCCATTCTTGCTGAATATGATGCCCTGCCCGGTCTTTCTCAAACCGAAAACCCTGTGCAGGAATCTGCTGGTGGTAAAGCCGGACATGGTTGCGGACATAACCTGTTCGGAACAGCTTCAGTTGCGGCAGCAATTGCCGTCAAAGACTGGATGGCACAATCCGGTGGTAAAGGGACACTCAAAGTAATGGGCTGTCCGGCAGAAGAAGGTGGTTCCGGTAAAGTGTACATGGTTCGCGCCGGATTGTTCAATGATGTAGATGCAACCTTGCACTGGCACCCTGGCAATAGCAATACAGCCAGTATTTCGCCATGGCTGGCCAATAAAAGCGCAAAGTTCAGGTTCAAAGGTATTTCTGCCCACGCAGCGGCAGCACCAGAAAAAGGCCGCTCAGCACTTGATGCTGTAGAAGCCATGGATTATATGGTGAACATGATGCGTGAGCATATTCCATCTGATACCCGTGTCCATTATGTCATTACCCGTGGAGGTGAAGCACCAAATGTGGTTCCGGCCTTTGCAGAAGTCTATTATTATGTAAGGAACCCTGATATGCAAGTGGTAAAAGATGTTTGGGGACGCCTGGTAAAAGCTGCCGAAGGCGCTGCATTGGGTACCGGTACAAAAATGGAATATGAAGTAATCGGCGGTACCTACAATATGCTGGCTAACGTAGCATTATCCACTGTGATGGACAAAAACATGCGTCTGGTAGGTGGTTTCAGTTATACCACCGAAGAAAAAGCTTTCGCAGAAAAAATACAGTCTACCTTTCAAAGCGGTAAAGCACCTTCATTGGCCACTACCGCTACCGTAGAGCCTTTTACCGTAGAATTGAAAAATGCTGCGGGCGGTGCCTCATCTGATGTGGGCGATGTAAGCTGGGCTACGCCTACTGCTGGTATATCAACAGCCACTTTCGTTCCCGGATCTTCTGGGCACAGCTGGCAAAATGTTGCTGCCGCAGGAAATACTATCGGCACAAAAGGAATGATGATCGCTGCAAAAACCATCGCACTCTCTGCATATGACCTGTTTAAATCGCCCGAAGTGCTTAAAGCTGCAACCAAAGAATTCAGCGAGCGTAAAGGGCCTGATTATAAATATGAAGCCATGCTGGGCGATCGTAAACCGGCGCTGGATTACAGAAAATAGATTTAACCTAAACCAACCATAACTATGAAATCTTTTTTAAACATGAGGTTCTCCTGGGTAATTAGCGCAGCGCTGCTCGTCACAGCTTCGATGGCTAATGCGCAGACCGTCCCTTCTCCCAAACAGGAGTTTGGTTTTAATATTGGCGACGACTATAAACTCGCTAATTACGCCCAAACTTCGGCGTATTTCAAGAAACTGGCGGCCTCGCCACGTACAAAACTGGTAGATATTGGCCTTACCGAAGAAGGGCGTCATGAATACATGATGATCGTTTCGTCACCAGCCAACATCAAAAACATTGAAGAATATAAAAAAATCTCCGGACAACTGGCAAGGGCCGAAGGCCTTACCGATAAACAGGCGCTGGAGCTTGCCGCAAAAGGAAAAGCCGTAGTATGGATTGACGGAGGACTGCATGCTACCGAGGTTGTTGGAACCCAGCAACTCACAGAAACCATGTACCAGCTTATCAGCCGTAACGATCCGGAGACCATGCGGATCCTGGATAACGTTATTGTACTCATGACTCATGCTAACCCAGATGGGATGGACCTCGTTTCCAACTGGTACATGAAAGATGAAGATCCTAAAAAACGGAATACCAATATCCCAACTCTGTATGAGAAATATATAGGTCACGATAACAACCGTGATTTTTATATGATGAATACCAAAGAGAGCACCAATATGAGCCGTCAGCTCTTCCTGGAATGGTTTCCGCAGATCATGTACAATCACCATCAAAGAGGTCCGGAAGGTTCTGTGCTTGCAGGCCCTCCTTACCGTGATCCTTTTAATTATGTGTTCGATCCTTTGATGATTACAGGTATTGATGCCCTTGGTGCTGCAATGTATAGCAGGTTAATCGTAGAAGATAAGCCTGGTTACACCAGGTTAACCGGTTCCAGTTTCTCTACCTGGTACAATGGCGGACTGCGTACTACTACCCAGTTTCACAATATGATAGGCCTGCTAACAGAGATCATTGGAAACCCAACCCCAGAAAAAATCCCTGTTGTGCCGCAACGCCTCATTCCTAATGGTGCTACACCAAGCCCTGTTTTACCACAGGACGTTTGGCATTTCCGTCAGTCTATCGATTACTCGGTTTCTTTAAATTATGCCGTACTGGATTATGCCGCACGTCAGCGTGACGAAGTGTTGTTCAATATTTACCGCATGGGCAAGAATTCCATAGACAGGGGAAGCAAAGATAACTGGACCTTATCCCCTAAACGTTCTGCAGCCATTACAGATGCTTTCAAGAAAGACCAAAAATCTACATCAGCTGATGCCGGATCGGCAGGCGACCCAATGGGCTGGATGAGCAGGGCACCTGAAATTGACATTAAGTATTACAACGGCGTACTGAAAAACCCTGCACTGCGCGATCCGCGCGGATATATTATTCCGGCCGACCAGGCAGATTTTCCTACGGCTATCAAGTTCCTTAATGCCCTGATCAAATCTGGAATCCAGGTGCAAAAGGCAACAGCAGCATTTAAAGTCGGCGGTAAATCTTACCCTGCAGGTTCCTTCATTGTAAAAACCGACCAGGCCTTCCGCCCGCATGTGCTGGATATGTTTGAACCGCAGGATCACCCTAATGATTTTCTTTATCCTGGAGGTCCTCCAATCAGGCCATATGATGCAGCCGGGTGGACGCTGGCTTTCCAGATGGGTGTAGAGTTTGACCGTATTCTGGATAGTTTCGATGGCCCTTTTGCCCGTTTACCGTACGGACAAACACAAACGCCGGACAGGCAGGTTGTGGCCGCTGCAAAAACAGGTTATCTGCTCAGTTCTAAAATGAATAATTCATTTATCGTAGCCAATGAGCTGCTCAAAGCTGGTGCAGAAGTATACAGGGTACCAAAAGGTGCCGGTAAAGCCGATGAAACGGGAACATTCTACGTGCCATCAAGTGAAAAAGCTAAGGCGGTTTTAGACCAGGTTGCTGTTCAGCAAGGGGTAACGGCTACCGCAACTAGTAAACGCCCTTCTGGCGCAGTAAAAATATCTGCTGTGCGAATTGGCTTGTGGGATACTTACGGCGGGTCTATTCCTTCAGGATGGCTTCGTTTGATTATGGATAACTTCCATTTCCCATATACTGTCATTTATCCTAAAGATATTGATGCGGGTAACCTTAAAGATAAATTTGACGTAATCATTTTTGCTACCCGGGCTATACCTCCGCTTAAACCAGAAGACAACAGCCGGTTAATGTATTTCGACCGTATGCCTAAGGAAGAGGAAATCCCGGCAGAATTCAAAAAGATGTACGGGAAGATTACCCCAGAAACATCCATTCCACAGCTTAAAACCTTCATGGAAGCTGGCGGATCTGTGATTGCGCTTGGTACCAGTACCAACCTGGCTTATCATCTGGGCCTTCCGGTGCAAAATGCATTGGTTGAAACAGGTGCTGATAATGTAGAAAAACCACTTCCTGGTACCAAGTACTATATTCCGGGCAGTGTACTCAGGGTGAGTGTAGATCCTTCGCAGCCATCTGCCTACGGTATGTTCAAAGAAGCAGACATCAATTTTGACAACAGCCCTGTATTTAAATTAGGTGCAGATGCTGCTGAAAAAGGTATTAAACCTATTGTTTGGTTCTCTACCGACAAACCATTGCGCAGTGGATGGGCGTGGGGACAAGCTTACCTCAAAGATGGTATTGCTGGTTTCTCCGCTCCGGTCGGTTCAGGTAAGTTGTTTGCCTATGGTCCCGAAATTATGTTCAGGGGTCAGTCACATGGTACATTTAAATTACTGTTTAATGAACTTTACTTAATGAAGTAAGAATCAAACCTGTTACTTTCATTTGACCTCCTGGTGTCTAATGCGAAAGTTTATATGCTGCTCAAACCTAAATTTGAGCAGCATTTTTTTTGCCTGTAAAATGTATTTGTTGTTTCATTGGTGTTTCCAGTATTCCTAAAATGAAGATAGTTAATGAAATTTTGTTAGTTGGGTATAGTATTGTTATAAATTAAGTTAAGTAAATGTTTTTTAATAAATTATGGGTAAAAGTGACCTCTAAAAGTCAGTAAAAAGGACATATTTTAAGATAAATAATCAGATCCTTTATCTTAATCTCTCCCATTATGACAAAAATTACATTCAAACAAATTATTCCATTTGTTACGCTGGCTTTATTAGCTATCGCTTCGCTCTTTATTCCTTTGCATCCCAATTTTGACGAAGGAAAATATAACGGTGCCGATGTCAGTTGGGTGCTGGGTGCAACTGCCCTTGTATTTTTGATGACTCCCGGACTTGCCTTTTTCTACGGCGGAATGGTGCACCGAAAAAATGTCATTTCCACCATGATCAAAAGTATGGTTTCGGCCGGTATCATCAGCGTTTTATGGGTCATAGTAGGTTTCAGTCTGGCTTTTGGTGAAACCGTCGATGGACTTATTGGCAACCCGCTTACCTTTACCTTTTTTCAGCAGGTAAACTCAGGGCCTTCGTGGAGCCTCGCGCCAACCATCCCCCTGACACTTTTCGCCCTTTTTCAGCTGATGTTTGCGATCATTACACCCGGGCTGGTGGTTGGTGCAGTTGCCGAGCGCATCCGTTTTACTTCGTATATCCTGTTTATCCTGCTCTTTGCCATCTTTGTGTATTCGCCGCTTGCCCACTGGACATGGCATCCTGATGGTATCCTGTTTAAAATGGGGGTGCTTGACTTTGCCGGAGGCACAGTGGTCCATATCTCTGCGGGTATGGCTGCATTGGCAGGTGCGCTGGTATTAAAGAGAAGAAAAGTTCACCGCGACCACCTGGAGGTTCCGCCTGCAAATATTCCCTATGTGTTGATCGGAACCGGTCTGCTGTGGTTTGGCTGGTTCGGATTTAACGCCGGCTCCGCATTAAGCGCAAGTAGTTTAGCAGTATCTGCTTTTGCAACTACCAATCTTGCAGCGGGTGCAGCTGGTCTTTCATGGATGTTTTTTGATGTCCTGCGCGGTAAAAAACCATCGGTAATAGGCTTTTGTATTGGTGCGGTTGTAGGCCTGGTGGCTATCACGCCCGGGGCAGGTTTTGTGGCTATTCCTCAAAGTATTTTCATAGGTTCTTTTGCTGCTGTAATCTCCAATATGGTAGTCGCATGGAAATCAAAAACCAGTCTTGACGATACCCTCGATGTTTTCCCCTGCCACGGCATAGGCGGTATCGTAGGGATGTTGTTAACGGGTGTTTTTGCTACCAAAACTGTAAATGCTGCAGGTGCTGACGGATTGCTGCATGGTAACCCGGCTTTCTTTTTAACACAGTTAAAAGGTGTGCTCATCGTATCAGTATTCAGTTTTGTGGTTTCCTTTGCCATCTTTAAGCTGGTCAATCTTATAGAGCCTATCCGCGTTACCTCCGAAGAGGAAGAAGAAGGCCTTGACACCAGTCAGCATAACGAAAAGTATTCATTTAAATCTTAGCCAAATGTATTTCAAATCAACTCTTACTGCATGTGCGGTAGCTGTAGCTGGCTATACCTCTGCGCAAACAACCAGCAGTACCTCTCCTCTGGAAATTTCAGGCTCTGCTGACGCCTATTATAAATATGATTTTGCCAAAAAGCCTAATATAGGAACCAGTTTCGCTAACGACCAGAATTCCGTATCACTCGGGATGATTGATCTCTTATTAAAGAAAACCACCGGCAAAGCTTCTTTTACAGGCGAACTTTCCTTTGGTCCAAGAGGGCAGTACGCTTCTATTCCCGAAGGTGATTCAGATCTTTCGCGCAACTCTTTTCACATACAAAACCTGTTCATCACCTATGCTATTGCACCTAAACTGTCCGCTACGGCGGGATACATGGCAACCTTCATCGGTTTAGAGGTCATCTCTCCGCTGGGCAATTTCAATTATTCCACCTCTTATCTGTTTACCAACGGGCCTTTCCAAAATGGCGGGATAAAACTTAACTATGTATTCTCGTCCAGGGTTTCGCTGATGGCCGGTTTGTTTAACGACTGGAATGTCTACAGGGATATCAATGGCGTATCACACTTTGGTGCACAGCTTAGTGTTTCCCCGGCAGAGGGCTTTACGGCCTATCTGAATATGCTGACGGGGAGGGTTGCCGGTATGTCCGGTACCGGGTCCATTTACGATCTCACCACAAGTTATCAGGCTACCGAAAAATTCAAAATAGCGCTAAATGCAGCAACTTATACGGTTTCGGATAACAATGGGGGCTACAGGGGAGCAGCGCTCTACCTGCAGAATGCTTTTTCAAAAACGTTTGCCATTGGGCTCAGGGGCGAATACTTCAGGTCAAAAGATGATGCAAACGGAATTACTTTTATTGGCGTGGCCCCCGGAGAATCCGTAACGGCTATAACCTTGTCTGCCAACCTTAAAGCTGGCGGCTTAACCTTTATTCCCGAAATCAGGGTAGACAATGGTTCTTCCGCACAGTTTGTAAAGCATAACCTTGACCCAACCAAAACTGCCTCCCAGTTCTCCCTCGCGGCCGTCTATGCTTTTTAGTTTATGGGGAGAATATTCAATTATTCTCCCCATAATATCTCAAATTTGTATTGACCTCACAGATCAAATCCTTATATTTCACAGAAAAACTTGCTTCAATGGCTTTTTGAAGCAATAAAAACAAAATGTCCAAGTTATAGGAGTTTTAAATTACCTTTGAGCCAAGGAGAAGATTATGGGATTGAAGATGCGTATTACGTATAAAGACACAGATTATGTGTATGAGATTATCAATGGTGCTGATATCAATAAAGATACTACTGAACTAAAAATAGTCCTGAACGGACAAACTATTACCTTATCAAAAGATATCAGTAAAATATGGGTACAACAAGATGGGGAAGTTACCATCGAGCCAGATTTTGCACAGGCCTTAGGCAGGTCTGTATCCTTGCGTTACCGTATGTAAAAGGTTATTTATACTTCTTTTAAATTAGCTCTGCCGCGTTAATAGGAAAAACATTTCAAAATTATGTCTGTTCAATCCGTCTACCTCAATGATGGATCGGCCCTGGCTTTTCGCTGATCGTTCAGCAATTCCCGGGAGTTTCAGCATGATAAAATGAAATGTTTTATGATGAAAAACGCAACAGATAAACCGCAGCTTCCGGAATACCTTCCGGTAAGCCTCAAAATTAACGGTCAGCAGCATAACTTAAATCTTCAACCCTGGGTTAGCCTGCTTGACGCCCTTCGCGAACACCTGCATCTTACCGGAACCAAAAAAGGCTGTGATCATGGCCAGTGCGGTGCCTGTACTGTACTTGTAGACGGCAAACGTATCAATTCCTGCCTTACCATGGCCGTTATGAAAGATGGTGCCGAAATCACTACAATCGAAGGCATAGCCGATGGAGACCAACTACATCCGCTTCAGCAGGCATTTATTGATAACGATGCTTTTCAATGTGGTTACTGCACACCGGGGCAAATCTGCTCCGCTATCGGTTTGATCAATGAAGGCAGGGCAAATAACCTGGACGATATAAAAGAACTCATGAGCGGTAATATCTGCCGCTGCGGAGCTTACACCCACATCAACGAAGCTATATTGCAAGTGAAAGGAGAACTTTCCCATGAATAAGTTTTCATATCAAAGGGCGGATTCTGCCAATGCTGCCGTGTCTGCCGTTGCAGGTAATGACAATACAAAATTTGTAGCCGGGGGAACCAACCTGTTCGATCTCATGAAAGAGAAGGTAGAAACCCCGGACCATATAATCGATATCAACAAACTTGATCTTGCTAAAATAGAACCGTTGCCCAATGGGGGATTACGTCTCGGCGCTCTGGTTACAAATGCTGATACGGCATGGAACAGCGAAGTGGAAAGTAATTATCCACTCTTGTCGCAGGCCATACTTGCAGGCGCTTCCCCACAGCTCCGTAACATGGCTACAAATGGGGGAAATCCTTTACAGCGTACCCGTTGTTATTATTTTTACGACCTAACTACACCCTGCAATAAACGCGAACCCGGTACAGGATGTTCTGCACTTGACGGGTTCAACAGGATCCACGCCATACTCGGTACCAGTGATGAATGTATTGCTACACACCCTTCAGATATGTGTGTGGCCTTAACCGCATTGGATGCGAAGGTGAACATTACAGGTCTTAAAGGCGATCGGACTATCGACTTTGCAGATTTACACCGCCTGCCGGGCAATACGCCGGAGCTAGATAATAACCTGGAATATGGCGACCTGATTACCTCAATAGATCTTCCTGCTGAACACTTCTCCAACGTAACCTACCTAAAACTGCGCGACAGGCAGTCGTATGCTTTTGCACTGGTATCAGTGGCCGTGGCGATTGAACTGGATGCTGGCGTGATCAGTGATGTCAGGGTTGCCCTGGGTGGTGTTGCTCATAAACCATGGAGGGACAAAGCAGCTGAGGCAATGCTGAAAGGACAAGCCCCCCTAAAAGAAAACTTTGAAAAGTTTGCCGGTACCGTATTGCAGGATGCCATCGGCTATGGTCACAATACTTTTAAAATTGAACTGGCCAAACGTGCTATAGTCAGGGCCCTCAGTACTGCTGCGGAAACTGCAGTTGTTGCTTAGTTTTTCACTTAATCTATCGAAACCCATGAATACTAAATATACAGGCCAGTCGGCAAACCGTGTAGACGGTCCCTTAAAAGTAACCGGCAAGGCCAAATATGCAGCAGAATTTGAAGCCGAAGGGCTGCTTTACGGTTACATTATCAACAGTGCCATTGCCAAAGGCGAGATCGCCAGTATTGACAGCAGTGAAGCGCTCAAACTTGAAGGCGTTATTAAAGTGTTTACCCATGAAGAAGTTTCAGGACTTGCCTGGTTCAATATCAAATATAAAGATATGGACTCACCAGCAGGAAATCCTTTCAGGCCCCTGCATGACAATAAAATCTTATACAGCATGCAGCCCATTGGGCTGGTCATAGCCGAGTCCTTTGAACTTGCGCGTTACGCTGCTTCCCTGGTTAAAGTACTCTACGATCAGGAAGAACATGTGACCAATCTGCAAGACAACCTCCAGCTGTCTAAAGAAGCACCTATGGGTAAAATCGGGTATGTACAGCCAAAAGATCGTGGTGATGCCGAAAAGGCCTACGGGCAGTCGGAACATAAAATCCAGGGCGAATATGTACACGCGGCAGAACACCACAATCCGCTGGAAATGTTTGCCACAACAGCAATTTGGGAAGGAAAGAATAAAATCACCCTCTATGATAAAACACAAGGCGTAAGTAACGTTCAGACCTACATCAGCAACGTATTTGGTTTAAAAATGAAAAACGTACGTGTCATTTCCCCTTTCGTAGGTGGTGGCTTTGGCTCAGGATTGCGCCCACAGTACCAGGTGTTTATGGCTACACTTGCAGCGCTGGAGTTAGAGCGTCCGGTTAAAGTTGTCATGACACGCCAGCAGATGTTCTCTTTCGGGCATCGGCCTGGAACAGTACAACGTGTGGCCATGAGCGCAGATGCGAACGGAAAACTAACCTCCATCCAGCACGGCGCCTGGGGCGAAACCTCAAAATACGAAGACTATACAGAAATTGTGGTGAACTGGTCGGGCACCATGTACAACTGTGAAAACGTAAAACTTAAATATGAGCTGGTAAAACTGGATGTCGCTACACCTACAGATATGCGCGCCCCTGGGGCCGTAACCAGCGCCCATGCCTTTGAAAGTGCAATCGACGAAATGGCCTATGAAGTAAAAATTGATCCGCTGGAATTCAGAAAGATCAATTATGCAGAAGACGACCAGGTAGAAGGAAAACCTTATTCCAGCAAAGAACTAAGGAAATGTTACGAAGAGGGGGCAAAGAAATTTGGCTGGGAAAACCGTCCTATCGAACCCGGTACAATGCGCGAAGGCAACCAGCTGATTGGCTGGGGAATGGCCAACGGTGCCTGGGATGCTTTGCAGATGCCTGCAAAAGCCGGTGCTACTTTAACTTCTGATGGGAAACTAACAGTCAGCAGTGGTACTTCAGATATAGGTACCGGTACCTATACCATCATGACACAAATTGCCGCCGAAACCCTCGGAATGGATCTTGATGATGTCACCTTCAAACTCGGCGATACAAATATGCCCATGGCCCCTTTAGAAGGTGGCTCCTGGACTGCCGCTTCAGTAGGATCAGCAGTAAAGGCCGTATGCGAAGAGATTAAGGAGCGCTTGTTTGAAATGGCTTCAGATACCGAAAGTACTTCCTTGTCCGGTGCCCACAAATCTGAACTGCATATCGACCAGGGTTATATTTCACTCAAAAGCAATCCTGCTGCGCGTATTGCTGTAACAGAACTTATGCGGGTTGCCGGAGCCACTGGTATTTCCGAAACTGCCGCTTCAGGACCAGATCCTGCAGCAAAAAAGACACACTCATTTAATTCCCATGCCGCTGTGTTTGCAGAAGTAAAGGTAGATATAGATCTCGGTACGGTCATTGTGAGTCGTGTGGTATGTGCCGTAGCAGCCGGGAAAATATTAAATCCCAAAACTGCGGGCAGCCAGATCCTGGGATCAGTGGTTTGGGGAATCAGTAAGGCCCTGGAAGAAGAAACAGTAATGGACAATAACTTTGGCCGTTTCATGAACCATAGTCTTGCAGAATATCATGTTGCAGTGAATAAAGATATCAACGATATAGATATTATATTTGTAGAAGAGCATGACGACCTGGTAAACCCGCTTGGTATTAAAGGAGTAGGGGAGATCGGGATCATTGCTGTTGCGCCTGCCATTGCCAATGCTGTGTTCCATGCTACAGGCGTACGGGTGCGCGACCTGCCAATTACCATGGATAAGGTATTGCAGATCGCTGTTGAGGACAGGAACCAGGTTAAAGTATAAGCCTGGTCCCACATAACCAGGAAAGAATGAAAGAGATTTTAGATATTATAGATGCCTATCATCAGGCAGTAGCAGATGGCAAGAGAATGGCTCTTGCCACTGTTGTACATGTAGAAGGTTCTTCCTATCGCCGTCCGGGAGCGAGAATGCTTGTTACTGACGATGGAATGCTGACGGGAGCCATTAGTGGCGGATGCCTGGAAGGGGATGCTTTACGCAAAGCCTTACTGGTCATCAACCAGCAGCAGAATAAACTCGTTACCTATGATACCACAGATGAAGATGATGCCAAATTTGGCGTGCAGCTGGGCTGTAACGGAATTGTCCACATCCTCTTTGAACCCGTAGACCCGGGTATGGATATTCACCCTATAGCATTATTAAAAGAACTTTCTTCCAAACGTCAGGACGGTGTGCTGGTTACCCTGTTTTCGTTAACACAGCCCTTAGAAGCAGTACCGGGTACCTGTTTGTTGATTTTGCCAGATACCATCGTTTCCGAGCAATCTAACAATGAGGGTTTTCAGTCAGAATTGCTTCCCCAGGCCAATCATGCCTTACTCAGCAAAGCATCCTTTACCAAAGATTATCAGTTAAACGGGCAGCTGCTCACTGCTTTTATAGAATTTGTGCAGCCGCCTGTGTCCATCGTTATCGTAGGTGCAGGTAATGATGCCATTCCACTTGCCGCCATGTCACGTATCCTCGGCTGGCAAACGGTCATTGTTGACGGGCGCGCAACACATGCAAACCTGCAGCGGTTTCCTTCGGTTTCCAAAGTTCTGGTCGCTAAACCAGACGGCGTGCTCAATCAGATCCCTGTAGATGATCAAACCGTTTTTGTGCTGATGACGCACAATTATAATTATGATCTGGCAATACTTAAAAAGCTGATCGAACAGAACGAGTGCCGCTATATAGGCAGTCTTGGCCCTAAGAAAAAGCTTGAACGGATGCTGTCAGACCTCGAAGACGAAGGCATAAAACTTAGTCCTGAACAGCTGGGCAGGATATATGGTCCGGTGGGATTAGACCTGGGTGCAGAAACCGCCGAAGAAATTGCCTTATCAATAGTTTCAGAGATTAAAAAAGTGCTTTGTGAGAAAACAGGTTTGTCCCTTCGGGATAAACAACAGCCTATCCATCAGCAAATTTTTCAAAACCCTATCGACCTGTGAACAACATTATAAAAACCGGCATTATTGTTCTTGCTGCAGGCTCATCCTCAAGGTTAGGTCAGCCTAAACAGCTATTGTCATATCAGGATAAAAGTTTATTGGAAAACACAATTGAGGCGGCAAAAGTGGCTGCGAATAGTTTAGTAGTTGTTATCTTAGGGGGAAACTACCAGCCTGTTGCCGAACATATTGAAAAAACCGGGGTCAGGACAATCTACAATGCAGAGTGGGAAGAGGGGATCAGCTCATCTATCCGTATAGGGTTGTCTGGGTTAACACAGGAGTATGATGATCTCGATGCAGTTGTGTTAGCGGTTTGCGATCAGCCTTTTATGACGGCCGGATTACTACAGTCGCTAATTAGCACTGCCAATAATTCTGACAAAGGTATTGTAGCCAGTTCATATGCAAATACTTTAGGTACACCTGTTTTGTTTACCGCAAAACACTTTTCAGACCTGATGGCTTTGACGGGGCAGGACGGGGCAAAGATGCTGCTGGGCAAATATCAGGACGAAGTGGTTGGCGTACCATTTGAAAACGGGGAGATTGATATTGATACCCCCGAAGATTACAACCGGCTCATTAGTGGGCAATAAGTTTTAGCACTAATCATGCAGGCCCCTGGTCTTGCTAAAAAATAAATATAATGATTAAAGACTCTTTCAACCGTGTGCATAATTATCTGCGTATCTCGCTTACAGATAACTGTAACCTGCGCTGTTTTTATTGCATGCCCGAAGAGGACTACGAATTTACGCAGGCTTCAAAACTCATGCAAACTGCAGAGATAGAAACCCTTGCTAAACTATTTGTACAGGAAGGTGTGACCAAAATCCGTCTTACCGGTGGTGAACCATTGGTGAGGAAAGATGCGGCACAAATTATCCTGTCGCTTGCAAAACTTCCTGTCGACCTTTCCTTTACCACCAATGGTGCAAGGATTCATGATTTTATTGATGTGCTGCTCGAGGCTAAAATCAGCAGTATCAATATCAGTCTGGATACCCTCGATGCCGATAAATTTCAGATCATTACCCGAAGGAACATTTTTCAGCAGGTGAAAGACAATATTGATCTTTTGCTGCGGAACAATATCCAGGTAAAAATCAATGTGGTAGTAATGAAGGGGATGAATGATATGGAGATCACTGATTTCATTGCCTGGACCAAAAACGAGCCCATTGAAGTCCGTTTCATAGAATTTATGCCTTTTGCAGGTAACCGCTGGACCAGCAACCAGGTCGTATCACTCGAAGACATTCTGGAGCAGGTAGCATCAAAGTATAACTATATCGCCCTTCCCGGAGGGGCCAATGATACCGCAAAACATTACCAGGTAGCCGGGCACGCAGGTTCTTTCGCTGTCATTAGCACTATGAGCGCGCCATTCTGTTCTACCTGCAACCGTATGCGTTTAACTGCCGACGGTAAACTAAAGAATTGTCTTTTTTCTGTAGCTGAAACCGACTTGCTTGGTCCTCTCAGACAGGGACAGGATGTCCTTCCACTCATCCATGAATGTATTGGAAGTAAGGCCAAAGCCCTCGGCGGCCAGTTTTCTGGCTTATTTGAAAATATTGAAGCAAGTACCATCCACAATAGAAGCATGATCACCATTGGTGGGTAACAAACAATAGCTATCGTCATGATCTCCGTAAAAGAAGCCAAATCCCTCATACTTGAACAGGTAAGCCGTTTGCCTGTACATCCCGTACGCCTGGCCTTATCGGCTGGTTTAACACTTGGTAAAGATATATATGCCACTATCGATATTCCCGCCTTCGAGCAGTCGTCAATGGACGGTTATGCTATAAGGTTTGATGAGCGGCAGCTCCCGCTCCAGATTAAAGGAGAAATGCAGGCCGGCGCCGATCATCAGTTTACGCTGCTACCCGAGCATGCCAGCAGGATTTTCACGGGTGCCCCTTTACCGCTTGGCGCTGATACCGTCGTAATGCAGGAAAAGGTTGCTGTAAAAGATGGCATATTGACCATTCTTGATCAAGAGCTCACGCTGGGTGTCAATGTCAGAAAAAAAGGCGCAGAGGCAGCCAAAGGCGCTTTAGCAATGGAAAAGGGACAGAAACTGAGCCCTGCCGCAATCGGCTTTCTGGCTGGCATTGGCTTAACAGATGTCGATGTTTACCGTAGCCCATCTGTGGGAATTATTGTTACTGGTAAAGAATTACAGACCCCGGGCAAAGAGCTTGCTTTCGGGCAGGTGTATGAATCCAATTCCTTTTCTTTGACTGCCGCACTTGAACTGGCACAGATTAGCCAGATCAATTATTACAGTGCAGATGATAACCTTAAAGAACTCACCGCCGTATTAAAAGAAGCGCTGCAGCACAACGATGTAGTATTGTTAACTGGCGGTGTCAGCGTAGGTGATTATGATTTTGTGTTAAGGGCCGCCGCAAATGCAGAAGTTACACAAGTTTTTCACAAGATCAGGCAGAAGCCGGGCAAGCCGCTATATTTTGGTAAAAAAGACCAGGTATTGGTGTTTGGCTTACCTGGTAATCCTTCATCTGTGCTTAGCTGTTTCTATCAGTATGTACTCCCTGCACTCGAAAAAATGTCGGGTTACCAGAGCAGTGTTGAGCAGGCTGACCAGCCTTCTTCAAGTATCAATATACAGGAAGCCGTTTTAACCCATAACTACAGTAAAGGCCCCGGGCTCACCCATTTCCTCAAAGCCCATTATCATGACGGAAAAGTTACCCCGCTCAATGCGCAGGAGTCCTTTAGAATGAGTTCTTTTGCACAGGCAAACTGCATGATTGAACTGGGTGAAGAAGAAACCCTCGTATCTGCAGGTACTGCTGTAAAGGTGTATATTCTACCCGAATAAGAGGAGTTCAATTTAAAAAACGGGCAAATCGCCCATCAAGAGGCATATATAGTGAAAGTAGAGATTTTAGTATTCGGGAGATTGACAGAACTTTTAGGTCAAAGCCGTTTTCAGTTAGAGAATGTGGCAGATACCAATGCGGTAAGCAAAGTACTGTCCAATCAGTACCCCGGCCTTCAGCAAGTCAATTATCAGATTGCAATAGATCAGGTAGTAGTACACGGCAACAGGCCCTTGACAAATGGTATGACTGTGGCTTTAATGCCACCTTTTTCCGGAGGATAACATGGATATTTATGGTAGTATTGACATTAAAGGGATAGCAAGGTACCAGCGTCAGATTACGCTTAAAAATTTTGGTGTTACCGGTCAGCGAAAATTGTACAAATCAAAAGTGCTCGTTATTGGTGCCGGCGGTCTTGGCTGTCCAATCCTCCAGTACCTCGCTGCTGCCGGAGTAGGCACCTTGGGGATTATAGACCATGACACTGTAGAACTTAACAACCTGCACAGGCAGATTTTATATACAGTAGCAGATGTTGGCCGTTTAAAAGCAGATTGTGCGGCAGAGAAACTGAGCCAGTTCAATCCCGATATCGAAATTATTTCCTATCCCCTTGCGCTCAGCAATCAAAATGCGCCGCTCATCCTTAGTAAGTATGATGTAATCATTGACGGGTCAGACAATTTCCCGACCCGCTATATGGTCAACGATGCCTGCGTACTCTTACAGCTTCCCTTAATTTATGGTGCCTTGTCAGAATACGAAGGACAGGTTGCGGTTTTCAATGTAGCTGATGCAAAAGGTACAAAGGCAAATTACCGGGATATTTTTCCTAACCCGCCGCAACCAGGCGAAGTGTTAAATTGTGCAGAAGCCGGCGTACTTGGTGTTTTACCAGGAATCATAGGCACCATGCAGGCTAATGAAGCCATTAAGCTGATCTCCGGAACAGGCGAGCCATTGATTAACCAGATGCTGATTTACAATTCCCTCAATAACGAAACCTATAAGATCAACATCACAGCCACCGCCGAAGAAGAAAGTCAGTTGCCATTAGATCTTGATGCATTTCTGTTAACAGATTACAACTGGTTTTGTGGGATCCGTACCGGTGCTGATGATGTGTTTGAGATGAGTCCTGGCGAATTCAGGGAAATCATGTTTGATGACGAGTATGCGATCATTGATGTAAGGGAGTCCGGCGAACTGCCTGTAGCTTCTTTCGATCATATCCCTATGCCTTTATCAGAATTAAGAAAACATATTCCGCCGATCAATAAAAATAAGGTCGTACTTTTCTGCCATTCCGGGGTACGTAGCCATATTGCCGGCGAGCTGCTGCACCAGGCTTATCCTGACAAAGAATTTTACAGTCTTAAAGGCGGCGTATTGCGGTTAAATTAGAGAATGAATACTGAAAACACAAAAATGAGAGAAAAGAAACTCAGGAATATATTTGTTAACGGGCCTATTTCTGCACAATCTGTTGCAGATAGTATCCAGAAACATAGTACCAAAACCGATATTGGTGCGCATAGTATTTTTATGGGCCAGGTACGTGCCGATAAAATTGGCGACGAAGAAGTAACCGGTATCAATTATACAGCGTATGAGGATATGGCACTGGAGAAAATGTACCAGATACGGGAAGATATCTTTGCAAAATACCCCCTCACCTGTATGCATATCCACCACAGCCTCGGATTGGTTGGTGCCGGGGAAATTTGCCTTTTTGTATTTACCTCTTCGGCCCACCGTAAAGCTGCAATGCAGGCTTGCGATGAACTGGTAGAACGCATCAAGGCCGAATTGCCTATCTGGGGCAAAGAAATTCTGACAGACAATTCTCACCAATGGAAAGAAAATAAATAATGGTTGATATTACCCACAAATCCAGCTCACTACGTAAAGCAATAGCCATTGCCAGTGTAAAAGTATCCGGCCAGCATACCATTGATGCCGTGCTGCAGAAAAAAGTACCTAAAGGTGATGTGTTTGAATTTTCGCGGGTTGCCGGATTGTTCGCGGTAAAAAAGACCAGTGAAGTTATTCCTGATTGCCATCCCCTGCCGGTAGAATATACCGCTATTACCCATGAAATTGAAGGGCTTTTTATCCATATTCGTGTTGAGGTACATACTGTTTACAAAACAGGCGTAGAAGTAGAAGCCATGCATGGCGCTGCGGTTACTGCATTGACTTTGTATGATATGCTCAAGCCAATTGATAAAGGAATAGAAATCCAGAACATCCGCCTGGAGCATAAATCTGGTGGCAAGAGCCAGTATAAACTCCCAGAAGAGGGTACACTGAAAACGGCAGTTATTGTTTGTTCAGATAGTATCGCTGCCGGCGAGAAACAGGACGGATCTGGCAAAGCCATTATTCAGAAGCTGGAACAGTTCAAACTGGAGACCAACCATTACGATATCATACCTGATGATTTCGAAAAGATCCAGCAACAGGTTCTGTCTTTAGTGGAGCAGAATTTTGATCTGGTTATTTTTACCGGTGGAACAGGATTGTCACCTAGGGATGTAACACCTGATGCCATCCAACCTTTATTGGAGAAAGAGGTTCCCGGCATTATGGAAAACGTAAGGAAATACGGACAGGACAGGATGCCTTATGCGATGCTCTCAAGAGGTGTTGCCGGTTTTATTAAAAAAACATTGGTCATTACCCTTCCTGGTTCGGTAAAAGGCGTAGAGGAAAGTATGGATGCGCTGTTTCCGGCGGTGTTGCATGTATTCAAAGTACAGGACGGCGCCCGGCATTAGTAATAAAATTAATTAATATTTTATTTTAAATAAATAATTGTTTTATATTTGTGTTAAATAGAAAACACAGGTATTTAGGATTTGATGACTTCGTTGTAATAACGGTTCAATTCATGCACTATAATATTTTTTACTTATTTTAGTAAAAGAGCAATAATGTTATAATTGATATGCAGAAAACATGGAATATTCGGATCTTATAAAACTTGAGTCAAATTTTGAAAAGATGGAACAAGTTAGAACAGGAATCTCAAAATCAGTTTTGGAAGAGTTGAAGGATCGCATCAATATAGGATATGATCGCTTATCGGTAATCCTTGGCACTTCTTCAGGTCGTCTGCGTCGTAAAAAGAGCGATGAAAAATTCAACGGGCCTATCAGTGAGAAAATCTTAGCGCTCTCAGATGTTTATGAGTTCGGATACAGTGTTTTTGAGGATCAAGCAAATCTGGAGAAGTGGATGCAAGCCGAAAACCGTGCTTTATCCAATAAAAGGCCTATCGATTTGTTAGATACCTCATTTGGTATGATTGAAGTTAAAAATCTATTAGGGCGTATAGCGCATGGCGTTTATTCTTAAAATGGATGATGGAAGTATACCAATATCGAATTAGATGCCATACCCCGAAATCTTAATTTAACAATCTATGAGGTTCCAGAGGATGAATTCAAATCGTTTCCTGTTCATAGACTTCCTGGTGACTGGCGTAATATGCCTTATTCAAATGCAGCAAGAAAATTCGGCTCGAAATTATTATTTGATACTTCGTGTTTGGGGTTAAAGTTGCCCTCCGCTATTATTCCAGAAGAGCATAATTATTTAATTAATCCCCTGTCATCAAAAGTTAATCTCATTGAGATAATCAATGCGATTGACTTCAGTTTTGATGTAAGGATAAAAAGATAGTTTGAATGCAGTTGCTGACGGTTGCGTATTTATACGTTTTTCTGTGCATTAAAGCGCTATACCAAATTTAATGAAGTTAATTTCCTTTAAGTCTATGTAAATATTACAATCGGATAAACTGCGTGTAAACGTCATGCTGACGCTAATAATGCGTGTTTCATTAACAAAACATTTAAAATCTTGAAATTTTCAGCCCTTAAAGGGTATTAAAGTTATCCCAAGCAGGATGCTACAGGTTGCGGGTTTTAAACAATACCTCTAGTTTTAGCGATTCCAAATATCAAATCCTAAACGTGTATGTTTAAAACTCTACTCCTAAAATGCCTTCCTGGTAAAACGATTCAACTCCTGACAGCTCTAATTTTATGCTGTGTGGTGCCGGTTTTCGCACAGGAAAGTGTTACGGTAACCGGAACGGTAACCGACGAAACAGGAATGCCAATGCCGGCTGTTTCTGTAAAAATTAAAGGCACTTCCCAAGCAGTGTCTACTAGTAGCAAAGGTGCATACAGCATCAAAGCCAACATCGGTGCAACATTGGTATTTCAATACCTTAGTTATGCTACTCAAGAAGCCGTGGTAAATAAGCCCGGTGCAATTAACATCAAACTTGTCGAATCCAACAACAAACTTGAAGAAGTTGTTGTAATTGGATACGGAACACAGAAAAGAAGTAACACAACCGGTTCAATCGCGAAAATCAGCGCTGAATCTATTGAGGAACGTCCAATCACACGTGTTGAACAAGCACTTCAAGGTCAGATGGCAGGTGTAACCGTTCGTGCAACTTCTGGTGCCCCTGGTAGTGATATCAACATTCAGGTACGTGGAACTGCTTCTATTACTGGTCTTTCAACGCCATTATATGTGGTTGACGGTGTGCCCCTGGATAATCTTTCGGGTATTAATCCTTCAGACATCCAGTCTATTGACGTTTTAAAGGATGCCTCATCAGCGGCTATTTATGGTTCACGCGGCTCAAATGGTGTAGTTTTGGTTACTACAAAAAAGGGAAAAACTGGTGCGCCTGTTTTCAATGTTTCTTCCTACACAGCAATTGCAAATGCAGAGCGTAAGGTTAAGGTAATGACTTCTGATGAGTGGATCGATTTCAATAAGAAATGGCTTGACAGGCAATGGACAGTCGCAACAGGACAGCCTTCAACAACAAGTCAGGCAGACCGGATTGCGTATGCACAAAAAATTAACCCTACTGCCAACTATACTACACGTGATGGCCTTTTAGGTATCCGTGGAACCTATGGTATTTATGATCCTTACTGGGGTACAAGTGCCATTGAGCCAATTGACTGGCAAGATGAGTTGTTCCGCAACGCACCCGTTCAAGATGTGCAATTGAGCGCATCAGGAGCTACAGATAAGATCAATTACTCCCTTTCAGGTGGAATATTTAAGCAAAAAGGATTAGTAGAAGGTACTTCATTCGATCGTTATTCTTTTCGTTCTAATATAGAGGCTCAGGTTTCGAAGAGTGTAAAAGTTGGATTGTCAATTGCACCATCTGTAGGTATCACGAAAGGTGCTAACGTAGATGGTAAAGATAATGCAGTTTCACGTGCTTTAAGTTTCCCAGGCTGGGTATTAGCAGGTACAGGAAATATGGCCGGTGCGCAACCAACTAAGTTTTATGACGGATGGGGGCCAGGTGCAAATAACGTGAGTCCTTATGTGCAAGCAGTATACAATGACCGTTTGGTTCGTGATACACGTTTAAACACATCCTTAACTACTACCGTTAATATCATTGAGGGCTTAACTGCTAATGCTTTGGTTGGCTGGAATTACAGGGGTAATACACTAAGGACTTACAGTCCAACCTGGATTCAGGGAAACTGGGATGCTTCAACAACTACTCCTGGTTCCTTATCTACTTCGAGGAGAACCACATTGTCTAATAACAACTTATTAACACAGGGAACTTTATCTTATGTAAAGACAATAGGCAAACACAACTTTGATGTTTTGCTGGGTGCTTCGAGAGAGAAATTCACCGAAGAGAATACAGATCAAGCGCAAAATGGCTTCCCGAATGATAAAACCTGGGTGTTCGACCAGACGAGGGGAACTACAACTATCAATACTATTACAGGTTCAAGCAATGCACTCCTATCAGGTTTTGGTAGGTTCCAATATAATTATGCTGGTAAATACTTATTGGCGGCTTCAATCCGTCGTGACGGATCGTCCAAATTCGGACCAGAAAGCAGATGGGGTTGGTTCCCTGCTGTGTCAGCAGGCTGGAACGCAAGTGAAGAAACCTTTATTAAAAACATCAACTGGATAAGTACTGCCAAAGTTAGGTTAAGTTGGGGTCAGACAGGTAACGACCGTATTTCAAATTCAAATACATATTCTTTACTTTCAGGAGCCAATTATCCTTATGGCGATTCACAAGCCAATAATGCAGGTTTCGCAACCAGTAGTGCTGGAAATCTTGACCTTCGCTGGGAGAAATCAGACAGTTATAACTTCGGGGTTGATTTAGGGATATTGAAAAACCGTATTTCGATCTCAGCAGATGTTTACTATAAGAAAACTACCGATCTATTGTTGAACGGACCAATTTCACTGCTTACTGGTTTTTCCACGCTTGTTGATAATGTTGGTAGCGTAGATAATAAAGGTTTTGAATTTACCCTGAATACAAATAACACTACGGGTACTTTCAAGTGGAATACTTCAATGAACATTTCAGTTAACCGTAATAAAATTACTGGGTTAACTGGTGACAATGCAGATATCAAGCTAGGGCAAGGTAATACGATCATCCAACGAGTAGGTTCGCCTATAAACTCTTACTATTTATTAGATGCTACCGGTGTGCTGAGAGAAAGTGACTTTACAATTGCCGGAACAACCTTTACTCCTAAAGTACCTATCTTCTCTGGTCAAAAACCTGGAGATACCAAATACAGAGATGCTAATGGTGATGGGAAAATTGATGCAAACGACTATGTAGTTGCAGGTAGTTACCAACCGAAATTCGAATTTGGCTTTACCAACAATTTCTACTACAAAAACTGGGATGCTTCAATTCTTGTACAGGGTCGTGTTGGTGGCGATTTACTTTCAATCGGATCAAGAGGATGGAACAGGGCTACCAATGATACCCGCTACAACTACATGGAAAGCTGGTTGAATAACGCCTATTGGTCAGAGTCTGACCCTGGAGATGGAAAGGTTCCTGCATTTTTCTCTTCTGTAACAAGTCAATACGATACAAACTGGTTATACAGTGCTACTTATTTGCGTATCAAAAACATATCAGTTGGATACAATATTCCTGTCAAAAAATCTATTATGAGTCGCTTGAGGGTTTACGCTTCCCTGGATAATGTTTATATGTGGGATAGTTACTATCCTGGCTATTCTCCTGAAGCAGCAACACAGGATAATGCATCCTCTGACTGGGGTTCCTATCCTCAAGCCAGAACTATATCACTGGGTCTTACAGCAACTTTCTAATTATTACTTTAAAAAATTAAAACATGAACGTTTTATCAAAATATAGCCTATTTATTCTCACTGCTGCACTTACACTGCAATCTTGTGAAAAGGACATAGATATTCCCCCTATCGCTAACAATAGTTCTGAAGCTTTTTACTCTACTGAAATTGAGGTGAAACAAGCGGCTACTGGAATTTATTCAAGATTAGGAAGAAATGGAACCAATACTGATTTCCCAACTGAATATTTCCTGCTGGCTTCAGAAAACCGGTCTGATTTGTTATATATCGCTGCGGAAACATCCGCTCAGAACGATCAGCTTGATTTTCGTAAATACTTGATCACGCCAAACTCCGGAACTGTTTCCACTATTTTTGCGAGGTTGTATCAGATTATTAAAGATGCCAACAACCTGCTTTTTTTTACTAAAGAAGGCGAATATATGCGTTACCGAGCTGAAGCCAGTTTCTTACGTGCATATGCTTATTCGGAACTAGCGCGTTCATTTGGTCCGGTTGGTATTGTTACCAAACCAATTGAAAATGCCGAGGCTGTTGCTTTGCCAAGAGCTCCTTTAACAGAAGTTTATGCATTGGTATTGTCAGATCTGCAATATGCCGCAGCTAATCTTCAGCCAGTATATACTGGTGCTGATGCAGGTAGGGTAGGTAGTCTCGCCGCAAAAGCATTGATGGGCCAGGTTTATATGACTATGGCAGGATATCCATTAAATGATGCAACTGGTTATACCAAAGCGGAAGCGATTTATGCAGAAATTATCTCTGGTGTACAAGCCCGTTTTACGCCGACATATGCCAATCTGTTTACATTGGCCAATGAAAATAAGTTTGATTTGTTCTCAGTTCAGTTTGCTTCTGGTAATTTGGGTCTGGGTTCAAGTTTAGCTGGGTACATTACCAGTTCTGCTTCTAGTGGTACTCCTTTTCCTGAATGGGCCTACAGTGGCTTTTCACAACAAGGTCAGGATGTGCGGGTAGATAGTTTGCTGGTTAGAGATATGATCACAACAAAAGACTCAAGGCTTGCAACTAGTATAGCGCAAAGTTTTTACAGTGCCATACTTACTTCAACTAACGCTAATACGCGCACACTGATTCTGAAAAACATTATTATTAAGTTCCTTGAGAAAGATATTACAAATACAAATATTAAAGTGTGGAACGATTATCCACGTAACTTCCCAATCATTCGTGATGCAGATGTTATCCTGATGTATGCAGAAGCCTTAATTAAAAATGGGAAAGCTGCACAGGCAAAAGCGCTGGTAGATCAGATCCGTGTCCGTGGTGGCCAGGCAGCTTTAGCAGCAGCACCTACAATGGAAGATATCAAGGCTCAACGCAAACTTGAATTCATAGGTGAAGGCAGAAGATATTTCGATTTAGTAAGATGGGGCGAGGCAGATGCATTGGCAACATTGCAAGCTTTCAACACCAGATATCACTCAAAATATAACGGACAGGCACCAAGCAAAAAAGATTTGCTATTGCCTATCCCTCAGAATGAGTTAAAAACCAGAAGCAACTGGCAACAGAACTTCGGGTACTAATCCTGCGGTAGTAAGAACGTCTCAATCATAAACGCCCCCAAAAGTCTAAAACTTTTGGGGGCGTTTTGTTTATATTAAGTTCTTGATGATGGATTGCTACAGTATAAGTCTTGGCTTAGTTGTGTTCTGGGCATTCATCCATCACACGCATCAGAGTTGCGGTTCAACAAGGGTATTGACCTACCAAGGGGGTAGGTCAGGGGTACTTCTGCACCGGATTTGAACCGGATCTGGAGTACTTATGCCCAAAACCCTTCCTAGTCCCTGCCTTGTTCAAAGCTCACCAATATACTTTTGACCGATTTCTCCCATCGCATCGTGCAGAGTTATACTACGTACCCTCTAAGTATTGCTATAATTTGATCGCTCGACTTAAGATACCAAATGAGCCGTAATTGCGTTACGGCTCATTTAGTTCATCATTACGGCTCAATTATGCCGATTTTTGAGCCGTAATTAACACTTATATTTTGAGCTGTAGCCAAGTTCTTAATTAGCAGTAATTATGGCAACAATTGATTCTTGCATTCTAAGTTTTTCAAAGACAAAGCTTCTCGCTCGACTGGAGAAATTCTTGAAGCAGGTGGTAAATATTCTTTGGCAAAGTAGTCGAATTACATCTTCAACAAAATCTCTATCTGCTGCGTCAGCTTCGCTTCCATCCCAGAACCTTCAAAACCAACTGTCCTAAACTGCATCCTGCCGCTCTTGTCTAAAAGTGCAACGGTCGGAATAACAGTAAAACCTATTTTTTTATCAATGTCTTTATCATTGTTAAAGTATATGGGAAAAGTATAGTTCTTGTTTTTCTTTACCCAGCCCCTGGCATCATCTATCACATTACCGGCTCCGGTATTGATCACCATGAAAACCACATTGGGGTTGTTTTTGTACTTGTCATACACCTTTTGCAGGAAAGGCATTTCTTTCATGCAGGGTACGCACCATGTTGCCCAGAAATCCATTACAACGATCTTTCCTTTCATCGAACTCAGCGATACCGCTTTACCAGCTAAATCTGTTAAGCCGTTGAGCGCCGGCTGTGGCCTATTTAGTAACTGTTTATTCAAGGTAGAAGATAAGTTGGAATTCCTTGTTTGTTGCAATAATTGCAACTGCTCATCAAATTCAGTACCCGCAGCATGGAATTTCAGGAAATTACGTTTGGCCATTGCTATTGCGGCATCGTCAAATGGGTTTTCCAGAATTACTTTCCACAAAGCCTTATACGCCTTCACAGGTTCATCACAAGCATCATAAACAATTGCTGCAGCCATCAGGTTATCCCTGTTCTCTGTCTCCTTGAGCGACTGCACCGTTAAATCAAGTGCAGCGCTTTTATCTCCGGTATACAGCTTGTTCAAAGCCATTGTAGCAAGTAAACCGGCTTTAGCTTCGGTGATAGTAGCGTTACGGGTATTGTCAGGTACGTAAGGTAATACATATCCAAATTCCGGCAGGTTTCTGATGTTGCCTACTGGCCACTTGTCTATTTGTGCCAAGGATTTGGCTGCATACGCAAACGCTGTATCTGGTGCCAGTTTGTATGAAGTAAATGCAACTGCTATGTCCCTCAAATCCCTCGGGGTATATGGTGTGACAGCTCCCAAACTTTTGCGGGCATAACTGATCGCTTTATCTACTTCACCTTTCCTCAGCGCATACCTAAACAATATTTTGTAAATGGCAGCACTACTTTCAGTCGCCTGTTGTCCATTTCCCAACAATTCATTCAGTTCTGCAATCATCTGCACACTATCCGTTCCTTTTGTAATTAGCGCGGTGCGGATTACTTTTCCAAAATCTGATGAAGGATAACGTTGTACTACAATTTTCTTCAATGAATCGGTCCTGAAACCTTCGCCAATCATATTGAATCCCATTGTCACGCGGGTCATATTCGCTGCGCTCAGTGGTTCTTTTGCATACTGTCCTTCAATAATCTTTCTGGCCTCAATTTTAAGGTCAGCTATCTCAGCTGGGGTTTTTGCAGCCGCCATTTCTATACTTTTCAACCGAACCTTCGCCTCAAAATTATCTGGATAAGCGGCCAGTTCATTCTTCAATAACTGGATCTGTTGTTCCGGTAGGTCCGTAGCTTTTGGAAACTGCGTTTTAATACTGTATGATTCATGAAAGTAACTGTCCTTCACCCGTGTTTTACCATCATATACCGCTATGGTATAATCGCCTCCGGCAGCAGGTTTGTCTATCATTTTACCGCTCCTGAAATAAAATGATGCAAAAGTCGCATACGGAGGAACAAAAAACGAAACCTGATAATCCTTTCCTTTTTTTACCATTTTCATTTCCCATGCCAGGTTATAAAAGGTGGAGGACGTAAATACAAGTTCCACTCCTGCGGTATCACTAAGCGAAGAAGCACGCTCTGCAGAAGGGCGGTAGGTAACGGTTACTTCTTTATTTTTCTGCGGTTTCGCTGGCCGTGTGGTTAAAACCTGAGCTTGTAGCTGCTGTGAAGCAACTACAAGACAGATCAGGATTAATTTCTTTATCATAAAGAGTTTAGTAACCTGGGTTTTGTGTCAGATTTGGATTTGTTGTGATTGCCTCTGTGGGAATCGGCATTAGAATAGCCGTAGATTTCCATGTAGGTTTGGTCAATGGAAGGATATCATCCGCGCGTGTTTTACTTGCATCACCAGTTATGCTTTTCCAACGTTTAAGGTCAAACCAGCGGTGTCCCCATTCAGCAAAAAACTCTATGCGGCGTTCTTTCTCCACTTGTAACATACCTGCCGCTACTGTTGCCGGCACAGGTAAAGCGGCAAGACCAGCACGAAGGCGAAGTACATCTAAATCCGTTTTTCCAAGCTGTAATTTACCCAATTGCATTCTCGCTTCTGCACGAATAACATAGGCTTCTGCAAAACGTAAAACCATAGAATACTCGGTAATCACAGTAGAGGTGCTTACTTTATACTTATATGGATAAGTATTGGTGATTCCTGTTGCTGCCACTGTCCAGAAACCTGTCCAGTTTGTTTTGCGTAAATCTCCTGCTTCAAAGGCATTTACCAGTCCGTAATTCGGATCCCTGGTTAAACGGTAATTGGTTACAGGTGCATTGATATTTCCAGGTGTCATGTTATAACCTTCAATCGTATTCTTGTTCTGCAGGGTATTTACAATAGCAAGCTGCCACACAGCATCCGTACTGTTTTTCAAGAAAGTTTTGCCCAGGTTAGCACCCGAAAGCAAACTGTAACCTTGTGTGGCAATCACTTCAGAAGCCTGAATTTCCGCCTCGGCATTGTTTCCTGAATATAGATAGGCACGGGCAAGCAATAACGTTGCCGCTCCTTTTACAGGTCTCGTACGTTCTCCACTGGTTGGGTAGCTTGCACTCAGCAGGCTTTTCGCTTCCAGTAAGTCGGCAATGATAGCAGCATATACCTGCGCGGTTGGTGTTCTTGGTGTACTTGAATTTTTGATTACATCAGTATCTGTAATCAATGGAACATCACCAAAAAGGTTAACCAGATAAAAATAACAGAAGGCGCGTACAAATTTGGCTTCGCCTATCAGTTTGTTTTTTACGTCGGTACTTAAGGTTGTAGAGGCGGTAACCCCTTCAATAATAGCATTACATCTGTAGATGTAGCTGTAGGGTTCTGCCCAAACAATCCCCACATAAGTATTGCCTTCAGAAACAACATTCGCTTTGAATTCCAGGAAGGTGGCTACGTTTGCTTCATACAAAAAATCATCTGAAGATATCGGCCCCATAAACATGGTGATCAGATTCGCAAAGGTATAGTTGTCAGAATTCAGGTCCGAATATACGCCCAGCATCGCTGCATCTGCCGTTTTATCGCTTACAAAAACGCTGCTTTTATCCAGTTCTGTTCTTGGTGCATCAATCTCCAGGAACTTTTTACATGATAGGGTACTCATCACAAGCACCATACCCACTATATATTTAAATGCTTTCATCGTCTAAACATTAATAATTAAAATGAAACTTGTAAACCTAAGGTGTAAACAGTCAGCGGTGGTAAAACAACACCTTTCGTCTCCGGGTCAAAACCATCATAGTTGGTAATGGTAAATAAGTTTTGTCCCTGCATATACACTGACATGTTTCTCACTTTCGTGTTTTTAAGTAAGCTGCCCAGGTCGTATCTCAGGGAAACATTCTTTAAACGGATGTAAGAAGCATCGCCCCAGTTGGCGTCAGATATCCGCCAGTTGTTGTACGCGGTGTTGGCTGCCGTAGTTCCTGCAGTTGCTACAGGAATAGAAGTCTGCTGTCCTGGTGTAGTCCATCTGTCCAGTGCAGTCAAGTCTTTGTTTATTCTTGAACCGTAAGCTGTAGACAGGGTACCATAGTTCAGCAATGGGCCTTCCTGTTTGGCAAACTGGAAAAAGAAATCAAGGCTCCATGCTTTGTAACTCAGGCTATTTTGTAATCCCCCGTAAAATTTGGGGTTAATACTTCCAATTGGTACGCGGTCGGCAGTGTTAATTGTACCGCTATTATTGGTGTCAACAAAGGTTGGAAGCCCATTTGCAGGGTTAATTCCAGTGCTTTGATATCCCGTAACCACATTAATTGGCTGCCCTATATAGAATGTGCTTGCGTAGGGAGAAGAAGCCAACCCTGGGTACTTGAGCAATTTATTCCTGGATATACTCATGTTAAATGAGGTGTTCCATTTGAAATTGCCTTTCTGCACATTAATTGTATTCAACTCAAATTCAAAGCCTTGATTTTGCAGTTCGGCTGGAAGATTTGCTGTAAATGATGTAAAGCCAGACTGTGATGACAGTGTATAATTGATTAGCTGATTGCTGGATCTGTTACGGTAAAAGCTGGTGGTAAACAAGATGCGGTCTTTCAGGAAACCCAGTTCCAACGCTGCTTCCAGTTTATGGTTCACTTCCCATTGGTAATCGTTGTTGGCAAAACGGCTTGGGTATAATCCTCCGTTGCCAGAATAGGCAAAGTCGGTGGCCGACCAGCTATCATAATACTGGTAATTTGCAATCTGATCATTACCTACGGTACCATAACTTCCCCTTAATTTACCAAAACTCAGGAAAGTAAGATTATCTTTTACAAAAGACTCATTGCTGAATAACCAGGCTGCGCCAACCGCGCCGAAACTACCAAAACGTTTGTCGGGACCAAAACGTGAAGATCCGTCACGACGAAATGTTCCGTTTAAAATATATTTCTCATCCCAGTTATAGGTAGCCCGTCCAAAGATGGATACATATTTATACTGACTGTAGTTGTAAGCTTGCGTAGCCAATGTTGTTGCTGCCTTTGGATTGTTCAGTTGGTCGTCATTTGCATAACCCGAGCCTAACAAGTACAAACCTTCATTCGTGCTTGATTGTACCGTACCACCCGCTAGCAGTTTTAATATCCCTTTGCTTACTTTAGCAGTATAATCCAGTTGGGGCTCAATGTTGTATGAATTTACAGCGTTATTCCCGTAAGAGGCCTCACTTGCAACATACAAACTTGGGTTGTAGGTATTCTGCGGCTGGGTTTTAGTCTGTTTCATGCTGATGCGGTTATAGCCGAGGCCCACCTTCGCATTCAGTCCTTTAAAGATGTTGTACTTTGCAGATACATTACCAATCAGGTTTTGCATCGTTGCATCGTAGCCACGTTCCAGGTAAGCCATTGGGTTCTGACCGCTTGGTGGCCAGTAAAAAGTGCCATTTGCGTTGTATATCGGATAGTTAGGTGCTGTATTGTAATACTGCGTCACATCCGTAGGCATAGAATTATTCTGGTCGCCCACGTATTTTACAGACATACTGAAATCAAACCTTTTATCAACCGATTGATGGTTTAAATTCGAATTGATGGACCCCCTGTAATATCCCTGGCTACCTGGTGTAACCGTAGTTTCGTTCCTGTAAGTTCCGCTGAATAGGAAATTTGTTTGTTCAGAACCGCCAGAGAGCGACAATTGTGCCTCAGTCATTTTAGCGGTGTTGCCAATCAATTTGTCTACCCAGTTGTTATCCGTTTCCTGTCCCCAGCTAAATAAATCCGGTGCAGTAGCTTCTGTTGGTGTAGTGCCGTCATTTCTGAATGCCTCACGGCGCAATTCTACGTATTGGGCCGTATTCAGCATGTCAACCTTATGGTTTACGAAAGATATTCCACTGTAAACGTTTGCGTCAACAGCTGTCTTTCCGCTTTTTCCTTTTTTTGTGGTGATCAGGATCACCCCATTTGCTCCCCTGGAACCGTAAATCGCCGTCGCATCGGCATCTTTCAGCACGTCTATACGTTCAATATCCGAAGGATTGATACTATTTAAAGGACTTGTACTTCCGTTGGCACCAGAAAACTGGTTCAGGCTTTCAGAACCGAAGGGAATTCCATCCACGATGTATAGTGGATTGTTACCTCCTGTGATCGAGTTTATCCCCCTCAGGCGAACCGTCATTCCAGAGCCGGCATAACCGTTTGATGAGCTGATGTCCAAACCGGCAACCCTGCCTTGCAATGCTGCAATAGGGTTAGACACCGGCTGCTGCGCAATTTCTTTTGCAGTTATGGTAGTTACAGAACCTGTGTTCATCCTTTTAGTGGTGGTACCATAACCTATAATCACCGTGCCGTCTAAAGTACCAACTTCCGCTTCCATGCGGATAACAATAGGTTGGGCCGAGCTGGCTTTAATTTCCTGCATGGTATAACCTACATAAGAGATAATCAGCGTTGCGTTTTCGTCAACACTATTCATCATAAAGCGCCCGTTTGCATCAGAAACAACCGATCTTTTCGTGCCTTTAATGGTGATCGTTGCGCCAGGTATGCCTTTCTCGTCGGTATCCATCACTCGCCCTGCCACATCAATATTGGCAAAACGCTGTGCTAATCTATCCAGGAAACCTGGTGTTTTTTCCTTAATAATTACCGTGTTGTTCAGGATGCTGAATTCCAGTTTCTGGTTCAGTAAAGTGGCTTTTAAGGCATCTTCCAGACTTACATTATTTAGTTTTACACTTACCGGAACTGCATTCTTCAATGCCTCGTCGGCATAAACAATTTTCATCCTGGTCTGTGTTTTAATTTGATTGAGGATCTGCGTAATGGTGGCATTTTTTTCATTCAGGGTAACACGCTGGCCGTAGCTTGCTGCATTAACCTGCATTAATGCAGCAAAAATAAAAATGAAGCTTAACCTCATAATTCTCCAAAATTGTGTGCGTAAACGACTTCTATCGTGCGTTACGGCACAATGAATAATATTATCCATATGTTTGTATTGATTGGGTTTCTAACTAAACTGTTGTCATAAATGGGGTGGAATTGGTTGCCCGGTCATTTGGGGTTTCGATTCGCAGTCGGAATCCCTTTCTTTTTGGCAACCCGTTTAGTTAAGGATCGTAGAGTTTTCTCATTGTGGTTGGGTTTATGTTGATGATTTAGTTGATTCTTAGATTGTTATTTACTAACGATGATATTCCTGTTCTCGATTTCAAAACTGACCTTGCCAGTCCTTTCAAGGATTTTTAAAAGTTCCGAAACATGGTCGTACCGCGAGATTTCACCTGTATAGGTTTGGTTTTTCAGGGTACTGTTCTGATACGTGATGCTTACATCATACCAGCGTTCCACTTTTTTCATGATATCACCGAGTTTCTGGTGCTCAAAAACAAAACTGCCGTTCTTCCAGTCTACAGCTTCCTGGGCGTCTATATTTTCGACAGCTATTTTAGTCGACTTCGCGACAACTGATTGCTGGTTAACTTTCAGGATTACGCCGGTTTGGCCGGTTGCTGCATTGCCGGATGCAATGTCAGATACATTAACCTTTACACTTCCTTCCAATAAGGCGGTCTTTACCTGCTCATCGTTGTTATAGGCACTGATATTAAAATGTGTTCCCAGCACCGTTATTTCCTGTTGCGGGATACCATTGTGTTCTTGAGATTTCACGACAAAGGGATGGAGCTTATCCTTATAAACTTCAAAATAGGCTTCTCCATCCAGGGTTACCATTCTTTTTCCGCTTGTACTAAACTTTGTGGGGAATGTAAGTTTTGTTGCCGCGTTGAGCCATACTTTGGTTCCATCGGGAAGTGTTACCGCATAGGTTTGGGCGCGACCAGTGGCTGCGGTGATTTCCGTATTGCCCAAATCATCGGCATCTGAAGCATTAACCACTACAGCAGAGCCATCATCATAATTGAGTGTATTCGCACCTATAGCTACCGCAGTTTTAGCATCACTGAGTTTTATTATCCTGCCGTTTGCCAGTGTTAAAGTTGCACCATTGTGCCCTGGTGCGATATCTGTTTTAGCGTATTTATTTTGACCGGCATCCTGCCCTGAGTTGTTTGAACTGTAAAAAAACCAGCCCGCAAATCCGATTAATGCAATTGCAGCGGCTATACCAGCCAAACGTGGCCAAAGACGTTGTATTGCAGGAGCTATAACTGTTTCCTCCAATAGTTCTTCCCGCTCCATCGCCATAGCCAGCTCGTCGTCCAGCTTTCCCTGTTTAACCAATTCTGCAAAAACTTCCAGTTCTTCATTGGTGAGTGATTTCGCTACATAACGCTCTACCAACTGTTTGTAAAATGCTTTGTCCTCCATAATTCTTGGGTCTTCAACTATAAAGACAATAAAACAGAAGGGGTAGGGTAGCTGTTATTTTATTTTTTTTTGATTATTTAAGTAATGTGACCAGAAATATGCTCAAAGATATTCCCAAATCCTGCTGAACGGCGCTACTCAGGACTTTCATTGTCGCAACCATGTGGTTTTTTATGGCGTTTCTAGAAATACCTAAGATAATTGCGGCTTCTTCATAAGTTTTACCTTGCTCTCTGCAGAGTTTAAAGATTTCGCGACTTCTGGCGGGTATTCCAGCTAAAGTTCGTTCGAGAAACTCGGAATATTCCTTTGAAACTATTGTTTCTTCAGTTGTACGACGATCGTCCACATAGGCGTTAATGATCACGCCCATAGCTTCCTCAGAGCGCAATGCCTTTTTTAAACTGTTTAAGGTATGATTTCTGGCCGTTGCCAGGAGGTATGCTTTTATAGACTGAACTTCAGTAAGTTTAGGCCCGCCTTCCCATATTTTTACAAATACTTCCTGCGTGAGGTCTTCGGCCATTTGTGAGGAAATCACAAATTTCTTGATGAGCAGGTAAATCCTGGGTTTGTAACGTTTATAGATTTCTGCAAAAGCGTACTCATCCGAATCAGCAAGCCTGCTGGTCAATTCCTGATCCGAAAATGTCCTGTAGGCTCCCATGATCTATTTTATCCCGTTGGGCTAAAGTAGTGAAATTATATTGGTTCATCTATAAGTGTAACTTCGTAAGGTTACAACTTGTCAATTTCTTCAACCTGCAGGTTCGTGATCTCTGCAATCTCAGTAACTGAATAACCCTTATTTTTCATTTTAATAGCAACTTTTGTATTGGTCTCAATTGTATTTGATTCAATAGCGTAATCGAATACGTTCTGATTATCCCATCTGTATTTGTCTCTGGAATCGTAGTACATTTTTTCCTCCTCTGTTAAATTACTGTATTCGGCGAGTTTGAACAGCCTCATAAATATTGGCTTTTGCAGGCTAGGCGGAATCTCTTCCATTTTGCCCATATTCTTCAATATGTATAGCCATTTATCCAGATCTGTCTTCAGTTCACTTTCTTTTTTAACAAATTTAATTAATTCGATATAAGTGTGCGAATTTTTTTTGTAAAAAACTTTTCCACTCTTGCGGTTACATAAACAAATATGGTGCACATACTCGTCCTCCTCAGAATCTTCCAGTGCAAAATCTTCTAATATTGCAACCAGGCAGACATCGGGAAGGTTATATCTATTCTGTACATGTTTTGCCCCCGGTCTGCGGCCACTAATCAGCCGACTGGTGTAAAATACTGCTCGCTCCTTAAAGTGTTTTTGTTTCCCGCGCTGCATCTCTATAATGAACATGCCGCCTTCTTTATCTGTACACAACAAATCATAAACAGCAAAGCCTTCTGTTGGTAAGTCGCCATGATGTTCAGTCTGATTGTATTTCAAATCAACTATGGTTTTACTTCCTTCAAAGACTTCATTTAAAAAGGCGATCAGAAATTCTTTCGAATCTGCCGATCCAAATAATTTTTTAAATGAAAAGTCAAGGAGAGGGTCAATATATCGCGGCATCTTGTCTAACAGTTTATGTAATTGCGTACTGGTAAACTTAATTCCGAATTATGACATATTTTTGAAATCGAAAAATTATTCGGAAAATTGTCCATTTACCGGAAGAAATCTATTAGAATGAAATCACATAGTAAGTTCAAACATTTATTATTACGGTAATCCTTTATTTCAATAATTGATTCTAATAGAAAATAATCTACAAAATGCAATTCTAATAGAAAAAAATTCCTACCGTTTACCGTGAAGATTATATGGGTGCATTGAAAAAATTGACAAAACAAGGTGAATCCGCCGCGTACATCAGAATGCTATTACGAGCCTTTGAATTCAGCGCTAGTATACACGAAGAAGATATGGATAAGATGGAATTATATCTGAAGCAATGCGATGCGTTTAAAGAACCAGCTTTAGGAAAGTTAAAATATAACAAATAGGCTAACCGAAGTTATATTTATCTAAACTTTAACGGCCCGCATCTTTTAACAGAGCGGGCCGTAGCTATAGAAATGAGACTCTTTTATTCGTACCTCAGGGCTTCGATAGGATCCAGTCCCGAAGCTTTCAAAGCGGGGTAATACCCGAAAAATATTCCTGTTACTGCACAGACCAGGAACGATATAATAATAGACGATTCCGATATCACCGTGGGCCAGTTCAGTATCGCGGGGAGGATCAGCGCTGCTGATATTCCCAGTATCACGCCAATTACACCACCGGTGATACTGATCATCACCGCCTCAATCAAAAACTGAAGCAGGATATCAATCCCGCGGGCACCGATGGACATCCTCAAACCAATCTCCCGGGTCCTTTCCGTTACGGATACATACATGATGTTCATGATACCGATCCCGCCGATCACCAGCGAAATACTTGCTACTGCAGTCAGTAGTGCGGTCATCATACTACTGGTCGAATTCAGCATCGTCATCAGTTCCGCCTGTGTCCTTACCTGGAAATCGTTTTCTTCACCGTCCCTTAGTTTATGTGTTTCCCGCAACACTGTGTTTACTTCTGCAACTGCTGCATCAGAATCATCTTCTTTTGTCGCCGAAGCATAGATCTGTCCAAAATATATTGAAGACAATACCCGTTTCTGCACCGTGGTATAGGGTGCTATGATAATATCATCCTGGTCCTGACCAAAATTACTGGTACCCTTAGGTGTCAGCACCCCGATCACCTGCATCGGTATTTTCCCAAAACGGATGATCTTGCCCAAAGGACTTTCCCCGCCAGGAAATAGATTATCCACAACGGTTTTGCCCAGCAGACATACCTTTGCAGAAGATTTCACATCCTGTTCAGAAAATATGATACCGTCCTTCACAGATAACTTGCGGATTTCCATGTATTCCGGACTTACGCCCTGTATGGTAGTCGGCCAGTTGGAAGCGCCATTGATGGATTGTCCGCTGGAAGAAGCCAGGGGCGAAATATTGGCAATGTGAGGCGCGTCTTTTTGCAGGGCCTCCACATCTTTAATGGTCAGCGTTTTAAAACTGCTTCCCATTAACCTCGCACCGCCCGGTTCATTGCTAAAAGGCATAATGGTAATCATATTCGAGCCCATGCTCGATAAAGAAGCATTGATGCTCTGTTTGGAACCTTCCCCGATAGACATCATGGTGATTACTGAGGCAACGCCGATGATAATCCCCAGCATGGTAAGTAGCGCACGAAGTTTATTCCGCTGCAGGGCCTTTAGTGCTAATATGATCAGATTTAAGATTTTCATGAGTACTTATTTGTTTTTGTCGCCTATGAAACGATCACCAGCAGATCAACATTTTAATAATGTGTGTTGATGATTGTTTCCTATTCCTGATTTAATAATCGTCACTTTCCGGAAGTGAAGCCAGTGCTTCCTTCGCAGAGCGACGGTTTGCATTCATCGTATCTTTTTGCACTTTGCCGTCCCGCAACATAACCGTCCGTGTACTGAAGGCCGCGATATCCGGTTCGTGGGTCACAAACACAATCGTTTTGCCTTTTTCGTTCAGTTCCTGCATCAGCGACATAATCTCGTAAGAAGTCCTGGTGTCCAGGTTACCTGTGGCCTCATCGGCCAGGATCATCACTGGTTCGTTTACCAGTGCCCGTGCAATCGCCACACGTTGTTGTTGTCCCCCGGATAACTGATTCGGCGTGTGGTCAAACCTGCCATCCAGTTTTACCGCCTGCAGGGCTGCAATCGCGCGTTCCTTCCTTTCTTTGGTTCCGATAGTCGGATTATACAATAAGGGAAGTTCCACATTTTCCAGTGCAGAAGTACGCGGAAGGAGGTTATAAGCCTGGAATACAAAACCGATTTTGGTATTGCGCAATTTCGCCAGTTCGTCCCGCGACAAGTCCTTCACATTCACATTGTCCAGCATATAAATGCCTTCCGTAGGTTTGTCCAGGCAGCCCAGCATGTTCAATAAGGTCGTTTTACCAGAACCGCTGCTGCCCATGATGGTCACGAATTCCCCGGCGTTCACATCAAAGGAAACCCCTTTTAACGCACGTACCACCTCAGTACCCATGATAAACTCACGTTTTACGTTTTGTATATCTAGAATCTTGTCGCTCATCGTCTGTTTCCTCCTGGTCTTTTTGGCATAAACGGACTTGAAGCCGCTGCCGGTGCATTAGCTGCCGCAGTTTCCGCACCTGTAGCTACCACGTCACTAGTGCTTAAACCTTCCAGTACCTGCACATGGGTGTTGTCGTTTAAGCCTGTTTTGATCTGTTTCTGCACCAGTTTATTACCCTGTACCAGCCAAACATAAGTAGCTGCGTCTTTTGTGGTCTCGCTTTTAGTGTCACCAGAATTTTTTCCTGCCACTGAGGTAGCATTTGTTCCCGATTTTGAACCACCTGCATGTGTTCCTCCTTGTGTGGTACCTGCATTTGCTCCACCTGTTGAGGCAGCCCCATTCGTTCCTGCTGCTGAGGCTTCCGCGCTTGCTCCTGATTTTGCATAACCTGCGGACGCCTCATTTGGGGCACCGCCTTTGCCTTCAGCATTGCGCTTTGCGCCGGCACCGTTTCCAGCACGACCTCTTTCGCCAAGCCCTTTAATCGGCACAATCTCATATTGTTTGCCCAAAGTCGAATCTGGCCTGAACTGTAATGCTTTTGCTGAAATCAGCATTGCATCGTTCACTTCTTTGGTATAGATGATGATACTCGCCGTCATACCCGGTTTCAGTTTTTTATCGTCGTTAGGCGCATCAATCAACGTAGTATAGGTTACCACGTTTGATGAAATCGCCGGTTGTAAACGTACCTCCTTCACCGTACCATTAAAGGTATCTTCTATAAAAGCATCTACCGTAAATGTAGAACGCTGTCCTTTTACCACATTACCTATATCCGCTTCGTCAACTTTCGCTTCCACCTGCATTTTAGTAATGTCTTTCGCAATCGTGAAAATCGTAGGTGTATTGAAACTCGCCGCTACAGTCTGACCAATACTTACACTTCTGCCCAGTACCACGCCGTCAATAGGAGAGTAGATCTGTGTAAAGGAAAGGTTCCTTTCCGCAGAACGCAGTTGGGCTTTGGTGTTCGCTACGTTTGCTACAGCTACCTGGTAGGTGTTCAGCGCAAGGTCGTATTCCGCCTTGCTGATAGATCCTGTCTCAAACAGGAGCTGCTGGCGTTTGAAATTGGCCGACTGGTAATTTTGATTACTTTGGGCCTGTGCCAGGCTCGCTTTGGCCTGGTCTACCTGGGCTTGTATCAGTGTTTTGTCCAGTTGTGCCAACAGCTGACCTTTTTTAACCGTCGAGTTAAAATCAGCGTACAGCGCAGAGATCGTTCCGGATACCTGCGTACCAACGGTTACCGTATCTACCGGCTGTACGGTGCCCGTGGCGGTTACACTTGTAGAAATTGCGCCTGTCTCAGGTTTTTCGGTAGTCAGCACCGCAGGTTGTTCTTTGTTCCTCATGAAGAAATACCATACAAGGCCAAGGACCACGATGACAGAAACAATAATCAGGATAATTTTTTTCGGCTTCATGTGTTATAATTTAATAGGTACTCCAAGGTAAAACTCATAGATTCTTGCTGCCAGTGCAGCATTGTATTTGGCCTGTATATAGGTTTGCATCGCCTGCACGTACAGATTTCGCTGCTGATAGAAATCCACAATATTTGCGGTACCTATCTTCAGTTCCTGATTGGCAATGCGGTATACTTCGGTATTGTATTTCAGCTGCTCAGTGGCAGAAGTAAACTGGTTCATCGAATTCTGCACATTGATAAAAGCACTTTCTGTAGTCAGGGCCAGCGTGGTTTTCGTATTTTCCAGTGTCAGCTGACTCTGTTCCCGCGCAATTCTGGCTTTCGCCACATTGGTCTTGTTTTGTCTTTTGGTAAAGATGGGTACCGAGAGCGTGAGCCCCGCCTGCTGATAAAAGTTGTTATCAAACTGTCTGAAGGTATTGTAGGTAGGGTCGTTCGCAAAACTGGTCCCGATCCCCGCACCGAGGCTTAGCGTAGGCATATAGCCCGATTTCGCTTTGCTCACTTCCAGATCTGCTATCCGCACTGAAAGTTCCGCGTTTTTAATCTCCGGACGGTTTTGTAACGCGTAAGTTTGTACGGTCTCCAAACCGGGAACAGTCTGACTGGAGATCACCGTATCTGGTCGCACTATATCAAAATCCCTTTGCGCCGGCAGCTGCAGCAATTGCTTCAGCGTAATCTTGTCCTGGCGTTCTGCATTTTCTGCTGTGGTTAACGCATATCTGTCGCTCGCCAGCTGTGCTTCAAATTGTACCACTTCCTTCCTTGCTACCGATCCTGCGTCAAAGCGGCGTTGCGATTGTGCAAGCTGTGCCATGGAAGTTTTTACCAGGTCCTGGTTATAAATGATAGTTTCTTTATCTACCAGTATATTCAGGTAAGCCTGTGTGATCTGTAAGGTGATATCGTTTTCAGATTGCAGTACACTGAAATTCGCCGACTGAACCGACAAATCTTTCTGTCGGATATCCGTTTTCAGGTACCCGCCCTGGTATAAGGTCCATGCAGAACTTAAGCCGTAAGAACCAGAACTGTTAATGGCCGAAGTACTGCCACTGGTATTCCTGTTATAATGGTTATACGATAATGATCCCGATCCATACAGGTCGGGCAGCAAGGCCGCCTTCGCCTGCAGTTTATCCTGTTCGGCACTTTTACTGTCCAGTCTCAGGTTCCTGAGCTGGATATTGTTGCTCTTTGCATATTCCAGACAGGAGACCAAATCCCACACGGGAGGGATCCCCCGTAAGGTGGTATCCTGGCCAAATCCCTGCAGGCATGAAAAGGCAAGAAATATAAGGAGCAGACTTTTACTGGTTAACTTTGACATATACTGCGTTTAAAAACCCTGTTTAGTATTCAAATCAACGCTTCTTCGCTAGATATAAAAAACGTGATAGACAGGGCCGGGAACTTTACCGACCGGCGGGCTTTTATAACCGACCTCAACATTTGGACATAACTCAGAAGGTTCGTTACCTTGCACATAGTTATCATGACTAAAATTTGTACAAGATGAATGCAGTAAAAAACAGTTCTTATATCACTATACTTCTTCACGTTCTGCCCTGGATGTTATTTGCATTTATCCTGCTTTTCTATCAGCCGCTTTCCTGGAATATTGTGCTGCCTTATCAGTTCTGGATCAAACAGGCTGCTGTTCTCCTGCTGCTGATCGCGGTATTTTACCTCAACAGCATCTTCTTTGTACCAAGGCTGCTGATGAAAAACAATAACCTTGGTTTCATGGTAGTCATTATGGTTATCCTTTTCGCGGCTGGTCCGCTCATCAACATGCTGGATAACGCCATCAACCTTCACGAACTGATGGATAAGGCATTTACTACAGTAGGGGCAATCCGGCCACCTAAGAGGCGCGACAAGGTGGATATCTTCCTCATCATGATGATCCTGATGATTGTGGGTATCAGTACCAGTGTAACCCTTATCCAGAAATGGCAGGCAGACAAACAGCTGCGGGAGTCGCTGGAGAAAGATAAAATTGGCTCAGAGCTTTCTTTCCTCAAAGCACAGATCAACCCCCATTTCTTTTTCAATACCTTAAATAATATCTATGCCTTAACCCATGTAGATGTAGAACTCTCCCGTACGGCACTGCACAAGTTATCGCGCATGATGCGCTACCTCTTATATGATACCCAGGCCGGCAGCACGCCGCTGAGTAAAGAAGTATCTTTTATTGCCGATTATATAGAGCTGATGAAACTCAGGCTGAATGATACTACCAGGGTGATCTTCGAAGGACCTTTGCTGGGCCAGGATATCCAGATCGCACCAATGTTATTTTTACCTTATATAGAAAACGCCTTTAAACATGGTGTAAGTTCAGTACAACCTTCTGTGATTGCCATTGAACTTAAAATGGAAGAGAAGGTGCTGGAATTGAAAGTAACCAACAGCATCTTTAATGAAAATGCCGTCACCGCAGATAATTATGGAGGTATAGGTTTAAGCAATACTAAAAGACGCTTAGATTTGTTGTACCCAGGCAAGCATACCTTTTTTGCCGTAAAGAATATTGAAACCAATGAATTTATTGTTCATTTAACCCTGATACTTGATGATCCTGAATTGTATAGCCGTTGATGATGAGCCGCTGGCACTGGGACTGGTGTGTAGTTTTATTGAAAAAACACCCTTTCTGCGCCTTGCCGGAAGTTACTCCAGTGGGGTAAAAGCGCTGGAGATGATCCATGAGCAGCAGGTGGACCTTATCTTTCTGGATATCCAGATGCCCGACCTCACAGGAATCCAGCTGGCACGTATCCTTGATAAAAAACCTGGTGCCGCCGGCCCGAGGGTGATCTTTACCACCGCTTTCAACAATTTCGCCCTCGAAGGATACAAAGTGGATGCCCTTGACTACCTGCTCAAGCCCTTCAACTATGAAGAGTTCCTTGGTGCAGCTAATAAAGCGATGGCATATGCCGAGCTGATCAGGCCTGGACAGGAAACACCTGCTGTTACACAAATAGCAGAGGAAGATGAATATATTTTTTTAAAAGTAGAGTACCAGCTGGTGCGCGTGGCCACTCGTGATATCGTATATATAGAAGGGCTGAAAGATTATGCTAAAGTATACCTCGAAGGCAATCCCAAGCCTATACTCACGCTCATCACCCTCAAAGCGATGGAACAAAAGCTTCCCGGGAAACTGTTTATGCGGGTGCACCGCTCTTATATAGTGGCGCTCGACAAAATCCGTTCGGTAAACAAAAACAGCTTAAACCTTGGGGAGTTGAACATCACCGTAGGCGAACAATACAAAGAAGCCTTTAATGCTTACCTAAGCAAATGGATGTAAAGTTCTAATTGCATTGAAAACAGGTAGCCTACCAGGAATTCTCCAGGCGCTGTAAGCGATATGTTGAAGTTTTCAGTGTTCAGTATATTGTACTTTATTTAGTTCAGTGTTTTCATAAAAAAAGTAAACAAGTATAAATATTCAATATAATCTATAACTGTAATGTAATAGTTGAATAATAATTATCCTCCACTTAAAATTCCCCGGAAATTTATTCCCTGGCTTTGGTTTGGAATGGCATTTGAAAATATTTTGGTACATCTACCTAAAAAACAAATATGGAAATTTCAACTGACTTCAGCCGCCAGCTTTACAGCCACCAGACTTACCTGCAATCATTTGCTTTGCATTATACAAAAGATACTGATGATGCAGACGATTTAGTACAGGACACCATGTTAAAAGCAGTCCGTTATGCGAATATGTTTAAGCAGGGAACCAACCTTAGGGCATGGTTAACTACCATCCTGAAAAATACCTTTATCAATAACTACAGAAAAGGCGCAGCCACAAGGGATCTCGTTACCGTTGAAGAAGAACTTACCAGTCACCAGTTGAAATATAGCGCCACTACCAACAAAGGTGAAAACACCTGCATGATGGACGACCTTCAGAAAGCCCTGTTTAAGTTAAAACCTGAAGTATACACTCCTTTTATGAAATACTTTGAAGGGTACAAATACCATGAAATTGCTGAAGAACTAAACATTCCTATTGGTACTGTGAAAACAAGGATCCACGTGGCGAGAGGTATTTTGCAGAAAAACCTGCAGATGTATAATGTGATGTATACTCCTAAATCTGACTATAAAAACTAGGGCAATTCCGCTCTCAACTGATCAACCCGATTCATGGATTTAAAAATTAGTCAGCGTCCGTTTTACGTGAAGCTGATGTGTGTGCTTGTCAGCCTGATTGCGCTGGGCTACCTGGTGATACAGGCAAAAGAGGTTTTGTCGCCTCTAATATTTTCCTGTCTGTTTTCTATCCTTTTGCTACCGCTGGCAGCATTTATTGAGCGCAAGCTAAAACTGCCAAGAAGTGCAGCTTCAATGATTTCGGTGATATTGATGCTGTCCGCCGTAGGTTTGCTTTTATATGTCATCGGTTCACAATTGAGCAACCTGGCTAACGACTGGCCACAGTTTAAAATCCAGCTGGCCGAAACGGTGAGCAACCTGCAACAGTGGATTGAAGTAAAATTCAACATAGATGCCGCAAAACAGCTCAATTACGTGCATTCCGCCACTACTAAAGTGATGGCATCAGGTACAACCGTAGTTAGTGCCACAGTACTTTCCCTGTCTTCCATCTTGTTATTTCTTGTATTTACGTTCATTTATACCTTCTTTTTTCTGTTGTACAGGAGGTTGATCATGAAATTCCTGGTGTCTGTTTTTCTGGAAGAAAATAAAGTCCTGGTGCATGAGATCATCGAACAAGTACAGTTTATCATCCGAAAATACATCATTGGCTTACTGATAGAAATGGCTATTGTGGCCGCGGTAGTTGCCCTTGCGTTCTGGGCACTTGGTATCAAATATGCTTTCCTGTTAGGGCTCATTACAGGTATCTTAAATATTATCCCCTATATCGGGATATTCAGCGCACTCATTTTGAGCAGTCTGATCACCTTTGCAACTGCTGCGGTGGTGAGTAAAGTGATCCTGGTGATCGTTACCCTTGTGGTTGTCCATTTAATCGATAGTAATATATTACTCCCGATTGTAGTCGGCTCCAAAGTACGTATCAATGCGCTGATTACCGTATTGGGTGTCATCATTGGCGAAATGATCTGGGGGATTTCCGGGATGTTCCTGTCTATTCCAGTGATCGCCGTGTTAAAAATTATATTCGATCGTGTAGAGAGCCTGCAATCATGGGGAATCATCCTGGGTGACGAAGAGGTAAAGCAAAACAAACTCGCCAAAAGGTTTACCAAAAAAGAGGTGGTTAAATAAATGGTAGGTGGAAAGTTTAAAATGTTATTTTCGCATATCTAACCTATATAAAATGTTGAGAGTGCTTAAATTCCTTTTTCTGATCCCCATTTGTTTTTTCTTCTCCTGTTCATCCGTATATGTGCCTAACGTTCCAAATACGCCTATGTTGAGTAGTCGAGGGGAATTTAGCGGAGGTGCTCATGTATCCCTCAGGGGTAACGGTAATTTCAATGGCGCCTATGCGGTATCAAATCATATTGGCGTTTTGCTGGGCGGATCGTACATGAACAGTGAACGTAAGCGCAAAGATTTTGACCACAAGCTAATTGAAACCGGGGCAGGGTATTTTACAACTTTCGGAAAGAATAATGACCGGATCCTTGAGATTTACGCTGGCTTTGGCAGTGGCTCGTCAGACCGGACATACCGTACTTACGAAAATGATAACCTCGTGCGCACAGAGCTGCAGGAAACAGAGTTCAGCAAAACCTTTCTACAGGTAAACTACAGCTCTAAAAAGAACAAAAACCTGCACCTTTTCGGGAATAACTATACGCTTAACTATGGTACGGCATTACGCATCAGTCACCTTACCATGGATCACTTTTTTATTAATGGTGCGGTTACTCCTAAGGAAGATAACATTTACCTCGAGCCCATATTTTTCACACGGATGCGCCTTAGTGATGCTGTTCAGCTGCAATATACCACCAGCAGCAACATCGGTTTAAAAAACCGTACTTACATGACTGCCGGTAATTCCATTTTCACCGTAGGTGCCGTTATAAACGTTGGCGGTACACGAAAGAAAAATAGCAAATAACACACTACCGCATTTCAGGAATTATATCTTCTGTAAGCTCTTCAATAAGTTGTATAGAGAATATTGTATTATATTTGTATTTCAGTTCAGTATTATGGCCAAGGAAAGAGAACATAGGCTCATATTTGAGTTATCTAAATCCGAGCGTGAATCACGTTTGAGGAGTGCATTGAATGAGGCTGTCCAGTTGACGGTCGATTTGCAGCAGCCTTTCGTATATAGGAATAGTCTTTGCATTGAAAGTAATTTCTTTATTCATCAATATCCTAACGGAAAGAAATACCTAATTGAGCAAGATCAGGAAACTTCCAAGGAAAGGGTATTAAGGGAACTAGCATGATCCTATGAGTACACTGAGGCTGTTTATTGTCGCGGGGCCAAATGGATCTGGCAAAAGCCTTTTCTCCAGCAAGCTAACCGAATCTGACTATACAGTTTTTGATGGCGACAAGCATCTAATGGAATTTGCCAAGCAATATCCAGAAACAGGTAGCGATGTGCTGACACGTGCAGTTAATGAATTGGTGTTCAAAGTAGAAAAATCAAGGGCTATCGCTGAACGTAAAAGCTATGCATTTGAGACAAACTTTAGCGCTTCAAATCCAATGGAGACTGCAAACGAGTTCCGCGACGCGGGATATGAGATACATCTCATTTTTATGGGCCTCAATTCAATTCAGGAATCAATCCAGCGTGTTGAGCACAGGGTAAGGCATGGTGGTCATAAAGTTGCAGAAGCTTCGATACGGTATAATTATGAGCATGGCTTCAAAAATCTCTACAAACACTTTCATGAATTTAATTCTGTCACTTTGTATGATAATTCGATAGCCAATGTGGTTGATCCAGCAGTTCCAATAGAAATTTTGTACATTCTCGATGGCCAGCTGCATCTTGAAATTGCAGATTATCCTCAATGGGTTGTGCCCTTGCTGGATAAATTATAATCTGGACTCAGGTAGGTGGAAAACAATAAATAGCGTTTTCGTGTTGTAAACCAACAACTATTAGTATTCATTTACATTAAACATTCGGCATGTCTGTAAAACAGCAAGCAATTGACGACTTAAAGAAAAAGTTTTACGAGGTTACACAGCGTTCGGCTGAAGAATGTCCAGTAGATTTCTCTGCGTGGCTGCATTTATTACAGGCAGAGAGGATTGATCAGTTATTTTCCTACCTCGAATTACATCACATAGGCCATACGCCAACCTGGGCAGAAATTAAGAACTATCTCGACGCTTTAAAGTAATTCAACGTACGGGATAGTTCAGGATATTTTGAGAGAACTAATGACCTGTATTGCATACATTAATAGTTTACAATAGCTTCCGTAATTTTTTTTGTGCTGTAGGCGTTCAGCAATTCTTCACCTCTCACGCTTTTCAGGTACAACCATTTTGCAGACTCATTCAGCAACAGGTGGCCTAAAGACACGTTTTCGTAAGCTACCTTAAATATTCCGTAACCTTTTCTCTCTATGCGGAATGGGATCAGCCATCCGTTCAGGTTTACCTGAATATCAAATTTTACACTCATACTGTACATCATTCAAAAGGCCGGCCAGTAATCCGGGCTATTGAATAGTAACAGCTATGATACAGGAGGTTAATTTCCAGATAGTTGTACTATCACTGCTTCCAGTTTTTCTTTTAGCAATACTGGTGAGAAGGGTTTCAACAGGTAATCATCCAGATAGGTGAAGTTAAAAGACTGCTGAATGTCCACATCACTTGATGCAGTCAACGCGATGATTTTTATTTTCGAAATATTGACATCTGGTAATTCCCTTATTTGCCTTGAGGCTTCAAATCCATCCATTACTGGCATGTGGATATCCATTAGGACCACATCAAATTTACCAGTCTTCACCATATCCAGTGCTTCCTGTCCGTTTTTAGAGAGCTGATAATTACAGTTCCACTGGTCCAGGATTTTCTTCAGCAGCATAATATTAATGATATTATCTTCCGCAATCAGGATGCTCAGGTTACTGATATCCTGCATTGGTTCTGTATAAACAGGAATCTCTTCCGGCATTTCGGGGTGTGCTATTTCGTAACTGATCTCGAAAGAGAAAACTGAACCTACCTTTTCTTCACTAACCAGCTTTAACTCGCTCTGGTGCAACAAAATCAATCTTTTTACGATGGCCAGCCCAAGGCCTGTGCCCCCGTAACGTTTGGTAATATTATTGTTTGCCTGCAGGAAAGGCTCAAAAATGATATCCTGCTTGTTTTTTGGAATGCCAATGCCCGAGTCTTTCACGGCAAACAGCAATATGATTTTTTGTCCTATTTGTGCTGCCGTGGTGATGCTCACCTCCACCCGTCCCCCTGTATCCGTAAATTTCACTGCATTTGAAATCAGGTTATTCAGGATCTGTGTTAGGCGGTTTTGGTCACCGTGGATATAAAGCGGATTGATTTCAAAATCCGTCTTTAGCCTTAAGTCGAGCCCTTTCTGTTCCGCTTTCGATTTAAACGAAGAGTGGATATTCTGCAGCAGCAGGCTCAGGTTAAAATCCGCCTTGTTAAGTACTACCTGGTCTGCGCTGATCTTGCTAAAATCCAGCGTATCATTGATCATGGCCAATAGGTTTTCTGCAGAGAAACGAAGGATGGCCAGATTTTCTTCCTGATCCTTTCTGGGGTCTTCAATGCTGAGTACGTTAATCATTCCGATCACCGCGTGTAAGGGCGTGCGCAGTTCGTGCGACATCGAAGAAAGGAAATCCGATCTCAACCGGGTGGCTTCCTGTGCTTCCTTTAATGCCGATTGCAGCTGGGCATTCAGTTCCCGTTCTTTATCGTGGCTTAAGTAAAAAGATTTAAAAAATTCATAATGCATAAAGATCAGTATGCCGAAATTTGCGATTATTGCAATAACAAAAGCACTACTACTGATCTGCATAGGAGTTAAAGCTACTTCTTCTCTCTTCAGGCCTGAGTGTAGCACATGCAACACGATAGGCAAAACATTAGCTAGCGAATACAATATGCCCCAGTTTTTACCCAGGATATAGAAACCTGCCGAAATGATAATGAGTGACAGTTGCATGGTCACCAGATTGATGCCCAGTGAATAAAGAATAAGGTTCGTCCAGATGAACACACACATTGACGATAGCAATATATGGGCTGCGAGTTTCCATCGTCCTTTTTCCAGCAGGAAGAATAACGATACACCCATGCAAGCAATCTCCAAAAATAGCCTTAAGGCTGTGGTAAAGTTGGGGTGGGAGAGCGATATCAAAAGAACAACTGTCGTCAGCGAAGTCATCAAAATCAAGCCCCAGGTCAGAATCCTGATCCTCGATTGCATCAAGGGGACCGCGGTCTCCTTTAGTAAGCTATTGTACTTTTGCTGGTATCGGTAAAAAGTATTCATTTTTATTTACGTGCTCAATAATACGATTCTAATTACTGAAATCCATCAACCATTTACAATTAAAGCAATTACATTTTTCCTGGTAATTTATCATTCTGAAATAAAACTGTGTTTAAGCCTATAGAAAGGCTGTTTTATTGGTATTTGATTTGCTTAGATGAAAATTGATTTGTCTCATTCAAATAACAAATAATTTCCTGAATAAAATAAACAACCTGGAAGAATGTTATTATATAATCAATTTTGCCATTTAGTTGTTTACATTGTGCTAAATCAATTTATCAGCCTCTTAAAGGGGCAAACAAAATATTGTAAATAATTTCTATTGTTTATCGGTCTGTTTCTTTGCAGTTTAAGCGTAAATTGAGTGCTTAAAAACTTATATTTGAGCAGCCCAAAATACGAAGCAGGTTTCAATGAATAAAAGACCGAAAATACTGTATCTACAGCACCATGTGCGGGAAACAGGACCCTTGTTGGAAATATTAGAAGAGCTGTCTCCAACATATCAGTATTTGGCTGTCCAAACGCTAGAGGAGTACGTAAACCTTCTTCAGGATTTCAGGCCTGATATTATCCTTGCAGATGAGGACCTGGAAGTGGTACATCCCAAAGATGCGCTGGGCATCCTGCAATCTGAAGATGAAGACGTGCCTTTTATTGTTATTTGCTCTTCTGCGAGAGAAGATGAAGCACTTGAACTGCTTAAAGCCGGTGCCGTTGATTATGTGATCAAAGAAAAGCCACAGCGTCTTTTCTATGTACTGTACAACCAGGCGGTACGTTTACGTGCAGTAAGCAAAATGGAGCAGGCTATCAGGGAAAGGGAACGTTTATACAAGCGTAACCTTGCAGATACTACAGCGTTAAAGATCAGTGAAAAACAGATATTAAAATCGAAGGCCAATCTCAGGGCCTTATTTGACCATACCGATACGGCCTACCTTTTAGTGAGCGATCAGCTGAAGGTGATTTCTTATAACCTGGCAGCCGAAAAAGTACAGCAAAAATTTGGTGGGACGAAATTTGCCGTGGGGGCGGAGATAATGGACTATTTTCCCCTTGCCAGGAAGACTGAAATTGCGGCGATCGTCCAGCGTGTGTTGTCAGGAGAGAACGTTTCCTACCATTCCACCTTTACAGACATTAATGGCGAAGAACACTGGTACAGCATCAAATGGGTGACTGTTGTTAATGATGAGGAGCAGAACTGGGGATTAATTTTGTCGGTGAGGGATATTACCTCATCTAAAACCACCTCTATGGCACTGGCCCAAGCCAATGCTGAGCTGAGTAAAAGGAACAAAAGCCTCGAGCAGTTCACTTATATTGTATCACATAACCTGCTGGCGCCAGTTGCCAATATTCTGGGTATAACCGAGCTGCTGAAAGATCCTGATGAATCGCAGCGTGAGCAACTGCTTGACGGACTCAATACCTCTATCAAAACAATGGATAGCATCCTGAAGGATTTGAGCCAGACCCTGCAGGTTAAAGATCAGGTGAACAATAAAAAGGAAGAAGTATATTTCAGACAACTGGTAGAAGAAATCAGTTTCAGTATCAATAACCTCATTCTTGCGCAAAATGTGACTATCAATTGTGATTTTGAGGCGCTGCAGTCGCTTTATACTGTGAGAGGCTATTTGTACAGCATCTTTTATAATTTAATGCTCAACAGTATCAAATATAAGAGGGATGATGTGGCGCCGATTATCGAAATCCGCAGTAAGGTGGTAAAAACACAGTTACTGCTTACTTTCCAGGATAACGGGAAAGGCATTGATATGCATAAACACGGCGAACAGCTATTTTCATTGTATAAACGTTTCGATACCACTACCGATGGTAAAGGTATGGGGATGTTTATGGTTAAAACCCAGATCGAAGAGCTCAACGGCAATATCTATGTAGAAAGCGAACTCGGGAAAGGAACTAAAATCATGATTAGTCTTCCTCTGATCCATACCTAGGCTTTTCTTTGTGGGTATGGTTTACAATCAGCCTGATCTTGTCATCCAATTCGAGCACTGCTAGTTCCATCATTTTCAGTTCTTCTTTTGTAGCGGTATAATCTTCCGCTTTAAACAATTCCATCAAGCCCATAATGGAAGAAACCGGGCGACGGACTTCGTGTGCCTGAATAAAAGCTATTGCCTTTAAAGATTCGTCCTTTGCTTTTGACTGCTGTTCCTTTAGTTTAAGGTCGGATATGTTGATGGCATTATAAGAAACACCTATAATTTCTCCATCCGCATCCAGGGCAGGGACGTAATTGTAATTCCACCAGATTTTTTGTCCTCCCCTGATCATGGGGCTTTCGTTCTGGATATGCTTGCCCAACAAGGCTTGTTTGAAATTGTTGAAAAACTCAGGGAAAAAGACATCGTCAATATAATCGATCACACTGTTTCCGATATACATTTCCATTCCATGTGTTTCCTTCATGATCACCGCCAGTGTTTTGTTAAAGGCTAAGACCTCCAGGTTTTTGCCGATGAGCAAGTGGCAGGATACCGAACTTTCAAAAAAAGAACTGAGCTTGATTTCGGTTTTTTTAGCTTCCAGGTATTGCTCATTCAGTAAACCAAGACTGATGTCAAAGTCTAAAATGTGCATTACCTGTCGTGACAGTACTGACAGCATCTTTTGCTGAATGTCAGATAGTACTGTAGGATCCGGCCCTACTACACACAGCGTACCCAGCTTGTGTCCATCGTTTGAGATTAAAGGGGCGCCGGCATAAAATTTAATATTCATGCCATCCGGTTCACATAACGGATTGCCTGCAAAGCGGGAATCTAAACTGGCATCCGGGACAACAAAAACATCGTCTGCCTGAATTGAATAATAACAGAAAGAATCTTTACGGCTAACTTTTTTCACGTCAGAACCTATGCCAAACAGTACATGTTCTACATCCGCAGCCATCAGGGTGATAAAGGCCATTTTCGCATTACAGATTTCGGCAGCATATCTGGCGATCTCTGTTAATTCAGTTTCACGGCTGATTTTTAACGTTAAAAATTTATTTACTGCTTTTAGGCGTTCGGCTTCATTTACTGGCATCGGTCAAAAGATAGCGTTATTAGATCGTATACGTTTATTGCAATCATTCAGATTTGAAGATAGAAAATAAATATATATATATATATGTGTGTATTTAAGGCGGCCATCTAGATAAAAACAAGCACGGAAACTGTTGGAGTTTTTTGCATTTGAGCGGCCCTAAATAAGACCATAATAGGGATTGTCTTGTAGGCTTTATCTCCCTGTTTTGTTCGTCCTTTCTTTTGGGTTGGAAAGGTTTCTATAAGGTATTTGGAAGGTCTTGTTAAGGTCATTTATAGGCTTTTTCCCTAACCAACCCCTACTGAACACCTTATCAACACCTAGTGAACCCCTTGTGAACCCCTTTCCAACCAGGAACCAGTTCCGAACAAAACTGGGATCTAACCCGAAGTTTTTTGCAATTCCGCTACCGAGCGGCTGATGATCTAATATATTTATTTTTGTGAAATAATCAAACACGATCTGCGTCTTAAGCTAATCAATTACACGTATAAATGGCTTAATGAAGATTTAATGTAATATTATTAGTATCAAATAATATACTCTGAAATATATGATGATATTTGGCGTCTATTACATTAACAAGTTTTCCTGAAATGTAATGCGGTGTTTTGATCTTTGAACACTGGCCATCTTTAAAATTGTATGAAACTGGTGATTTTCTTTTTACCGGCCTATACCTTATTATTTTTTGCTAATACCCCTCATTATGACTACAATAGAAAACGACTGGTTACATCGCTCTATTACTTATAAACAATGCCCTAAATGTAATGTGGGACAACTGACTGTAAGGGTTTCACGCCCGTTATTAGGCAAGTTGCTCCATGGCAGTATGAAACTCTATAAGTGCAACACCTGCAAGGCGAGGGTGTACCTGAAAACAAATATCATCTGATCCAAAAAGCTGTATTTTCTTTCAAAATCTTAATAAGTATAATAAAATCCATATTTTCACAGCTGTGAAATAAAACGTCTGCGCAATCACATGTTTTATCTGGAATTTGACGTTTATATTGTACTAAAATTTTAAATGGGAAATAATATTATCGTTGTTGGGGGTAAAGGCCAGTTAGGTCAATGCCTGGAAGAAAAAGTAAATCAGGCCAATCTGGATTATCAATTTATATTTTTGGGATCTGCCGACCTGGATATCACCAGTGCTGAACAAATTGCCGCGGTTTTTGAAAAGTACCAGCCGGCCTATTGTATCAACTGTGCAGCCTATACCGCGGTAGACAATGCCGAAGAAGATTTAGAAAATGCATTTGAAATCAATGAATCTGCGGTAAAACGTTTGGCAGAGAATGCGTTGAAATACAATTCTACCCTGATCCATATCTCTACGGATTTTGTCTTTGACGGCAGTTCAAGCGTTCCTTTAACAGAAACACTGCCCACCAGTCCGGTTAACGTTTATGGTTTGTCTAAACTGAAAGGTGAACGTGAAATTGAATCCATATTGGAGCAATATTATATCATACGTACCAGCTGGTTGTATTCTGAAAAGGCGAATAACTTTGTGAAAACGATGTTGAAACTGGCACAGAGCAGAAGCGAACTCACTGTCATTTACGATCAGGTAGGAACACCTACCTACGCAATGGACCTGGCAGAGGTGATTCTCAACATCATTAAAAAGGAAACTAACAAATACGGTTTGTACCATTATAGCAATGAAGGCGTGGCCTCATGGTATGACTTTGCCAAGGCGGTGTTTGAATTTGCAGAGGTAGATATGAAAGTATTGCCTGTTGCTTCATCAGCCTTTGTCACCAAAGCAAAAAGGCCACACTATTCAGTACTGGATAAAACAAAAATCAAGGCAGCGCTGGGAATTGAAATCCCGTACTGGAGAGAAAGTCTGAATATTTGTATTCAAAATATATAATTATCAAAAGATCCATCTATCAATTGAAAAAATAAAAAAATGAAAGGAATAATCTTAGCAGGTGGCAGCGGTACAAGGCTACACCCTTTAACGCTTGTGATGAGCAAACAAATGATGCCGGTGTATGATAAACCGATGATCTACTATCCGCTATCTATTCTGATGCTGGCTGGTATTAAAGAGATCCTGATCATTTCTACGCCACACGACCTGCCTAATTTTGAAAAATTGCTGGGTGACGGAAGCCGGATCGGCTGTAAGTTTTCTTATGCCGTGCAAGAAAAACCAAATGGACTGGCGCAGGCTTTTGTAATTGGTGCCGATTTTATTGGTGACGATAAAGTAGCATTAGTCTTAGGTGATAACATTTTCTACGGTGATGGCATGTCCAAATTACTGCAGGAAAATACCAATATTGATGGCGGTGTTGTATTCGCTTACCAGGTATCAGATCCTGAGCGTTATGGCGTAGTGGAATTTGATGCAAACAACAAGGCGATCTCTATTGAAGAGAAACCGGAAAACCCTAAATCTGATTTTGCGGTTCCGGGACTTTATTTCTATGACAACAGCGTGGTTGAAATTGCAAAAAACATCCAGCCATCTCCAAGAGGGGAATATGA
>Ga0247816_10000005_pt1 | contig 133524 bp, 121 predicted proteins | sample UWRJL209509C1_FD_179930 | JGI IMG/M metagenome (GOLD analysis project Ga0247816, IMG submission 179930) | Plant litter microbial communities from Arlington Agricultural Research Station in Wisconsin, United States - UWRJ-L209-509C-1 | ecosystem: Environmental > Terrestrial > Plant litter >...
ACAGCAAACAAAATCAAAACATTTAAAGGCCGGTTAGGTTTCATAGATCGATTTTACGGTTGTTAATTTTGTATGTGCGTCGCCAATCATTCCGGCTGAGTCCACATGTTTAAATATACTAACCTTTCTCCGCTGCAGTTCCGAAACTCGTTTAATTAATTAAGATATTCAACAATTGCCATTGCAATGAAACTGCTGTTGGCGGTTCAGCTACCATCAGTATCCTCTATATATGCAATGCATCATCTGATCTGTTATCAAAAAGGTATATAATTGGAAATACTAAATTTTTACCTGATTTTTTTCAATTCGATCTCAACCCTTCTGTTTTTCTGGCGTCCTGCCGGTGTGCTGTTAGTTGCAATAGGCATAGTACTGCCAAATGGGGTAGCAACAATTCTGTTTTCCTTTACTCCCTTACTTACAAGATAGTCTTTTACACTAATGGCCCTTTTATCAGAAAGCACCCAATTGTATTTATATTTGCCTCTTGAGTCGGCATGACCTCTCAGCGCTACCGCATAATCATTGTCTTTGATAGTTTTAGCCAGCTCATCTAAATTTCTATAATATACATCCCTGATCAGAGGTTTATCTGTATCGTATTCCAGGTTCTTAATCAGCGCAGCAATCGGAGCAGCTTTTTTTGACAAAGCGGCAGATTTCGGATCTTCAAATAAAACCGAACTGTTCACACCTTTAACAAGGGGAATGGTAAACAATAGTGTTGCAACAATTGTCATTCTCTTAATATTCATAAGCTTAAAATTATAAGTGTCGATTAATTAATGCAACCCATAACATGCTCATGTATAAATAGTTTATCATTACACCTCAGGGTTTTGCGATTGATATTTATGAGCCTTGGCGTTTTTATCAATCGAAGGGAAAATAGTGAAGGTGCGACCATGGGCCACCTAAATATTCCCAAAGATTTAATCCCAGTGCATGAGCCGCAAAAGGTTTAAAGCCTGCGGTCAGTTCAAGTAATAGCTGCCTTGATTGATCCGAACTTACCTTATTTTGAACGGTCACGTGCCCACGAAACCCTTGGCTATCTTGTGCAGACAACTGATTTTCAAACATACTTTTCAGCTTGCTGTGTAATTGATTTAAGGATTCAGCCTCCATCCGATAGGCGACGCCGTTGCCCAGATTCTTTAGACCCGTGGCCTTCAACTGAAATTCCGCAAAGCGGAAATCTACCAACGCAGAAATTGTATCCGGTTGTGGAGGTAGTTTGTGAAACAAGGTCAGGTGGGCGCTCAGATAGTTTCTTTCTGATGGGAAATTGCGTTGGCGTAACTCCTCAAAAAATGCCTGGGTGGCTTTATCCAGTTTAAGCGTTAAAATATATGCGGGTTCATATGTCATCGTCAATATTTCATGCAATTTTGAAGCCATTACCAATATAGGAATGAAGATTAATCTTTGGGCAATCACTACAAATTTAGATGTGCAAAGCCATCGTAGAGGCCGGGGATTATAAATTATGCTTCAAAAGCACTCGAGCCAGGTTTATCTGTTCTGTAGTTACTTTAGTTTTATCATAAACCAGGAATAAAGTATTATCTGTTGCAAACTGTCCCTTCCAAATCAGTTTCAGTTTGTTTTCAAGTAAGAATTCCTTTGCAAGATAATCGGCGGTGATGGTTACCCCTTCACTACTAACCATAGCGGTCAAAATAACATGCATATCCGGGATCGTAAAACGTGGACTGATTGCTGGCCTTTTACTAAAATTTTTAAGCCAAAATCTTCGTATCATTGCCAGATCAGAACTGTAAGCAAACCACGTTTGATCAAGTAACCAGTCTTCCACCAATCCCCAATCCTTTTGCTTTACAAGTTTGTTGAAAGCAGAAGTATCTACTGAAGAACTACCTACAATAACAAATTCCTCTTTAAAAATAGGCTCATACATAAGGTTTTTACCTTCTATTTTTTGTGTAGCAATTACGAAATCAATTTCTCCTTTAGGCAGCCGTGTAATCAGGTCTTTCGTGAGGCCAAAAGAAATGATGAGATCAGCTGGAATCTCGTTTAGGTATTTGGCTGAAACAGATTGAAAAAATTCCTTAACTGTACCAATCCTTAGAACAGGTAGTTGGGCGCTGTAACAGATCGCCCTAAAATCTGTTTCCACCTCCTCAAGTTTTTCTAAAGACTCAACAATTCGCGTATAAAATAATTTCCCATAATCCGTAGGCACTAACCGGGGTTTTCTTTCAAAAAGCAGTTTGCCTACATGTGCTTCCAATGCAGACAAATGCTGGCTCACATTAGGCTGAGAGATAAACAATATTTTTGATGCCGCAGTAAGCGAGCCTGTCTGATATACCGCTTTAAATGTCCTGTACCATTCCAGATTTACCATGTTGTAAACCTATAAATATATTTATGGACTTGCATAAATCTTATTATTTTATTTATAATAAAATTAACCGCAATTTTGCTCCGACAAATAAATATACAACACAAAAGTATAAAACCATCATCAGCATACTGCTTACAAAAAGTAGTGAGTATGCCTATGATAGCTTCATAACCGCTAAAAAAACTAATGAAAAAAATTGCCTACATAGGATGCCTTGGGATGATCGGTGTCATCACTACAGAGTTCGGCGTTATCGGCATTCTGCCTCAGGTAGCCGAATACTACCATATTTCCATTGAAAAAGCAGGTGTATTACTAAGTGCTTTCGCTTTGGTGATAGCTCTTACTGGTCCGTTTATGACATTGCTGGCATCAGGTTTCGATCGCAAAAAAGTAATGATGACAGCGATTTCTATTTTTCTGGTGACAGGAACAGTTTCATCATTTGCTCCTCCTTTTTGGGTGCTTTTGCTGGTAAGGATACTCCCCGCATTTCTTCAGCCTGTCTACATAGCCGTAGCAATAGCAGCAGCAACGGCAGAGGTGGCAGATAAAAAGAAAAATGAAATGATGGGGATTGTATTGGGTGGGATAGCTATCACAATGGTTACTACTGTTCCTCTCGCAACCTATCTTGCAAGTAAAATCACATGGCAAGTGTCATTTATGGTACAGGCCGGTGTAACACTGGTGGCACTGTTTGCTATTTATAAAGGTCTATCACCGATGCCGGTTCGTGCAAAGAAGTCTTACAGCAGTCAATTGAAGATACTTACTAACCGCTCTTTTATCATCAGTACGGCAATGAACTTTTTCATGATCGCTGCCTGGTTTTCTACTTACAGTTATTTTGCTGATTACCTGATCAAAGCTAAAAACATGAGCACTGAAATGGTAAGTTATATGCTCTTATTATTTGGCGTTACCGGTATTTTCTCCAATTGGCTTTCAGGAAAGATGCTTAGTAATAACATCCCCAAAACTACTTCATTATTCTTGTCAGGTACCCTTATAATGCCATTCCTTTTGTATTTTTCAAACGGTAATCCCATAGCAACTATTTTAGTAGTAGCATTATGGGGGTTCTTTTATGCTCCGTGTTTCTTAAATGCCTCTGCCTATATGATTTCTGCAGCACCTGATTCTTTGGAGTTTGCCAATAGCCTGGCTACCTCATTTGGTAACCTAGGCGTAGCAGTAGGAACTACCGTAAGTGGTTGGTTCATTTTTTATCATGGTGTTGCAGTTGCTCCTTGGGTCGGTGCTGCGTTTGGCCTCGCCTCTCTTACTATGATAGGGTTAAGAAGTACCCTCGAAGCAAGAGATCATATTGCAAGTTCAGCGATATAGAATGTAAACACATGCATTTGGTCTTTAAACACAATCATTGGTCTTTAAAACAAAGTATTTTAGGTCCTTAAAACAAACCTTAAGATTTGAGTGAGCACTACCTTTACAGCATATTAAAAACTCAAAAATTATGATTGATCACGTTATTTTTACAGTAAGCGATTTCGAGCGCTCAATTGATTTTTATAATAGGGCTATGGAGCCACTAGGTATTTCTATGATCCATGATTTTAAGGGTCCAGGTGCACATCCTGATTTAAAAGGATTTGGAGATGCTTCAACTATTTATTTCTGGCTCAAAAAAGGTGCCCCAACACCCGGTGGTGTCCATGTGGGGTTTGTAGCGAAAGATAATTCACAAGTTGAATTATTCCACAAAGCAGCGATTGCTGCTGGTGCAAAAAATGTAGAACAGCCAAGGGTCTTCACTGAATATTATCCAGGGTATTATGCGGCATGGATACTAGATCCGGATGGTTATGAAATAGAATTAGCCCATAAAAGCTAGAGAAGGTAGTTCCAGGAATTTCAAGAGATATAACATTATGGATAAGAATAATTATAGTGGTGCATTGCAATACGGCATTAGCTCACATTTTGGAGATTCCTCTACAGCAAATGAGGTTATCAAAGGTATTAACCTGAGCGGGAAAACAGCAATAGTTACCGGTGGATATGCAGGTATTGGTTTAGAAACAGTTAAAGCTTTGGTATCAGCAGGAGCTCACGTTATTGTTCCAGCAAGAAATATAGAAAAAGCTTTAAAAAGCCTGGATGGAATAGCTAATGTGGATGTAGAAACAATGGATTTAATGGATCCGGGTTCTATCGATAAATTTGCTGATAGATTTTTAGCTTCTAATAGGCCTTTACATTTGCTAATCAACAATGCAGGTATCATGTGGGTACCGTTGGAAAGAGACTCACGTGGATATGAATCGCAGCTTTCAACAAATTACCTTGGACATTTTCAATTAACGGCCCGGCTTTGGAGCGCACTGGTAAATGCTTCTGGTGCCAGGGTCGTAAACGTTTCCTCCTGGGGGCATCATTTCTCACCTTTTATATTCGATGATCCTAATTTCATAGATAGAGAATTTGAATCGTTCTCAGCATACGGCCAATCAAAAACAGCGAGTATTTTATTTTCATTGGAATTGGACAATAGGGGTAAAAAGTCAGGGGTTCGTTCTTATTCCCTGCATCCAGGCATAATTCCTGAATCTGAACTGGGACGCAACGTTCCACACGAAGACCTTGTTGCCTATGGTGTTTTTGATGAAAACGGTGTTGTAATCAACGATCCCTCTAAAGGGCTTAAATCTATTTCACAAGGTTCTTCAACAACTATCTGGTGCGCTACAAACCCATCTTTAGACCATATAGGCGGCGTTTATTGTGAAAATGCGAATATTGCCGAGTTAGATCGCGAACATGTCAATGAAAATATGGATGGTTCAACAATGATGAAAGGTGTAGCTGGATACGCGCTTGATGAGGCCTCTTGTCAAAAGCTGTGGATTTTGAGTGAAGAGCTTACCGGTTTAAAGTTTTCTATTTAACCACTTCGTATAGCCTTAAGCAGAGATGTTTATGTTATATCTCTGCTTAATTTATATATTTATACCTTATAATAAATCTTATGGCAGGACAAGAACAAAGTAGATTTGCAGAAATTCTTTTATCCTGCATTGAAGAGAATTATTACGAAGCTGAAGTGGCTTTGGATTTTCATGCCTTTGCCCGCGTAGTTTCAGGTGAGATGAAAGTTATACAGGGGGATGAAACCTTTATGTTTGGGCCAGGAGATACCTTATTATTTCCCTGTAATCAGCTATCCACATTAATTAAAAACCCAAAGGACGGTTTACCATATAAGGCTGTTGTTATCTCCTTTACCCCAGAACGCTTAAGAGAATTCTATCGCGAAAATCCAATCCACATTACCGGACCACATACTCATAAAATAAGAAGTTTCAGTACGGATCCACTTTTGGAAAGTTATTTCGCCTCGCTTACCCCATACTTTGGGCTGGAAAGAGATTTGCCCGAAAAAATTGTTTCGATGAAAATAGTTGAAGCGCTAACTATTCTTCGCACTATTGACATCAATGTCGATAATTTCTTTTCCACTTTTTTGCAGTCCTACAAACTGGATATTGCCGATTTTATGGAAAAGAACTATACGCATAACCTGACCATAGAAAGATTCAGTATTTTAACGGGCAGAAGTCTCACAACCTTTAAGCGGGATTTTAAAAAGGCATACCATACCACTCCCCAGAAATGGATCTTGCAAAAAAGACTGGAGCTTGCCCATTACAAGTTGTCAGAAAAGGGACGAAAACCAAAGGACGTTTATTTAGCAACCGGCTTTGAAAATCTTTCCCATTTCTCACATGCCTTTAAAAAGCACTTCGGCTACGCTCCAACAGAATTACCCATCGCCGTCCCAATTGTTTAGATTTGATAAAACTATTAATATTGAAAAAAACCTACTTTGATAAATCCAACTAACAATCTGCCAACATGCTATTAGGATCATCGTCTAATAATAATTCCCCGGGCACAGAAACATTAGTTCTGCAATTAATCTTTCAAAAGCGTTATGCAGAGGTATATGAACTGCTGCTGCGTCAACAACCTGCCTCCACAGCTGTGCTTTATAACATGGCTCTCTGTTTGCACTGGGCTGGTAATTATCAGCAAGCTTTAAGTAAACTGGAAAGTATTCAGCTTGCCTCGCGGGTGAGCATGACGAATCAGCTAAATGCTGATGCTGATTACAATGCCATGAAAAGTAAGCAAAATCAAACTGATGACTATTTACATGGAATAAGCGAAGCCTACATTCAAACTTTCCATTCCTTTGTACATGATGCTATTATTCGGCTTAAAACAGACTGCTGGTTACAATTGGGCAATTATGCAATGGTAATTACTGTAGCCACACCCGTTGCTCATAAGGGATACAAAAATATTACGGATGCATTAAATCTAGCTAATAATGCCACTGACAAAAGAGTTTAGTGATATACTACCTACTACACCTCAGCTCCCGAGGACGATGGGCTGTTGCCTGCACTAAATATCATCGGCAGACCCGCCAACAATCACGCTCACTGGTTGTTTATAAGAAAAACTATCTGATCATATGATAAAAATAATTGCATCTACATTTTCGCTTTTCCTGCTACTCTTTGCAACTGGCGTTTCTGCCCAATCCGATGAAAACCGTACCAAATTACAGATGACGGTTAGCTTCAATGGTAAAAGTATCGTCACCGATCTCAATGGCGTGAGCACTTCATTATCCCGCGTTTATGATGAGACAGCGTTGAAAGCAGCAAAGGACTCATTAAAAAACCAATTGCCTGCTGCCTACCTAAAATCTTTTTATTTCACCATAGATGCCAAAAAGATCAGCGACGATCTGCTCCGGGTATTTGCCGGCAGAAAAAACAAGTTTGATGGTACAATTACCATAGTAGATACCTTTGGAAAAACCCCCACACGGACAATCAAATTCAAAGAGGCAAGCCTGTATAGCTATTCAGACCAGATTTCGGCCAGTTCCTATAATGAAACATATGGTTCAGCATCTATTTCAATCAGCTGTCAGGAAGTATCAATCAACGGTATCGTAATCGAACAATAATCCGGTTTATATGAATAAAATAATATCTCGTGATAACTGGCGTATCGTTGATATGCCGGTCGAGTCCGAAACTACCTTGTTAAATATAAAATTAGCTGCAGCTGAATATCAGGCGTTAGTTATTGGATTTCTGCCAAAAGATATGGATGACCGTTGGTTCATGTATGCAAATGACGGTTGGTTAAACCTACACCGAAGTTGGACAGGTCATTGCATTTTCCGGTTAAAAATTGAAAAAACGGATGATGGTTGCATATTAAGTGAATTACAGGTTAATAGAGATTATAACCAATATAAATCAACCAATATTGAAGCTGATAAAAATGAAGCTGAATCTGTTTTAAGATATTTAATTGCACTAAACATTTCAATATTTATGAGACCAAGCCCGTCAGGCTAAAGTATTGCCCGGGAATATACACCTTCAATATGGCTACCTACGAAAAAATAAATATTTAACCATAGTATTCCAATGCATTAAGCTTTAAGACTTTTCAAATTCATCAGTACTACAGCACAGATAATTAACAATATTCCGATCCACTGCAAAAGGTTTACTGGCTCTTTTAACAAGATATAGGCAAATAATACAGATACAGGAAGTTCAACTGAAGCAATAATAGTTCCCAATCCTATGCCTGTATGTGGCATACCGCTAGTAAATAATAATGGCGGTAGGATCGTACCAAAAAAGGCCAGAAAGATACCCCAGGGCCACAAAATATTGAAATTGAAATGGCTATATGACGTAGTGGAGAAGATGAGTACAATGATAATTAATCCTCCAGCAAGTAACCAAAGACTTCTTTTTATGGAATGCAGATGCGTAGCAATGCTGTTTGAAGAGTATAATGAGATCGTATAGGAAAAGGCTGCTGCAAAACCCCATGCAATTCCTTTCCAGTTTAGTTCATGAGCAGAAGAAAAGATGTTAGTTGCCAGTGCTGTACCAAGTAATACTATCAGCATTGCTGCCACTTTTCTTTTAGAAGGCAGTCTTTTATCTAGCACAGCTTCCAGTAATAAGCCCATCCAGACCGACTGCATCAATAAAACAATGCCAACCGACACCGGAATATATTTCACAGCGAAGTAATAAAACACACTGGTCAATCCCATTGAAGTCCCTCCAATCATCAGTTTTAGAACAGAAAACCGTTCTGAGTCTTGCTGGTGTTTCTGAGGAGTTTTAACAAAGATCTGCAAAAGCAATATGCCAATAAACCCAAGGGAAAACTGAGAGGTAGTAACTTCGGCAGTCGTAAATCCATTTGCATAAGATAATTTTACCACTGTCGCAAGAGCACCATAACTAGATGCCCCCAGTCCAACTAGCAACGCCCCTTTTAATACTTTTTTGTCCATTATTACCGCCGGCTTTAATTCGGTGCAAAGAAAGTCATTCAAATTGACTTAAATCGTGCTTTCACTCTAACAAGAAAGTTGAAAGTTTACGCACCACCCATTTTGATCGTAGTTTAAGTATTACGTAACTATTGGTTGAGTATGACAGTCCCTGAAAACTGTCTTGCCATCAAATGAAGAAGCTACTGTCTGTTTTATTTTTTGCGATATCCCATCATCAATACTATCACTATCAAAGCTATCAACCTTGGTGGAATGTTGTATGACAGCTATTTGATTTATTGCGTTGGACACTTCAATGCTACCAGCTTTTTTATGGTTAGAAGTTTATACCTTCGCAGAGGAAGTATTGACGTTATTTATCCTAATTGGGTTATTTAACAACAAACCCATAATAAAAAATAATTTAACCTTTAAAAATCTTAACTATGAAAAACAAGGTAGTACTATTCTTTTCCTTCTTAACAATATTAATTAGCGCTTGTTCCGCTGTGAAGAACACTAATACCGGAAACGATCTGTCTAATGCAACCTGGGAACTAGAGTATATTTCAGGACCACGAATTGCTTTTGATGGTCTGTATCCAAATAAGAAGCCCCAAATTACATTCAATACCAAAACGAATGAGGTTAGTGGAAATTCAGGTTGTAACGGATATAGTGCCAAATATACCTCTAATGGGAAAACCATTTCATTTGGAGAGCCGGGACCAACAACAATGATGTTCTGTGAAGGGGGAGGTGAACAGACATTTTTACAAATGATAAAAAAGGTTGACAATTATTCCACTGACAATGACGGTAAGCTGAACTTGAATAATGGCGAAGTGCCAATGATGAGGTTCAAAAAAGCGCTTATCAAAAAACTGTAAAATCATCCAATACGGAGCTTAAATTAAAGAATTGAAATCCCTACCATCCATCCAACCCAGCCTTTATTCCTACCAATATTCATCAAGGCAGGTTTACCCTTCAAAATCTGCTCCTGTTCGCTTTTTACCGCACTTCCCTCGTTGTAAAAAAGGTTAAATGACGGTCCTGCAAAAAATACAAGTGATGGATTGATATTGAAATTCATCACTGTACTTACCCTGTTAATCATATAGGTCTTTGCCCATTTTGGAGACATTACCGTTAACGAAGATAGCTCAGCAGAGATTGAGCTACGCGGACTTAAAACAAAATCATGCCCTAATCCCAGACCAACTGTATAGTAGGTATCCGCGTTATTGAAGTTCATTCCCGCGGATAAGACTGAATACAATTTATGATTTCCAGTTTTAAAGCCCAGGTTTACAGGTGCGGTCTCACTTGAATTCACTATGATCTTATGATATCCGTTATGCGACAAGTTTAACAATCCCACCGCGTAGCCGGTCAGTGTATCCGCTATATTGACCAGGCCAAAAGAAAATCCTTCCATAACCTTTGCTTTATTAAAGATCCCCGCAATTTGAGCGCCCTTTACTGTATCACCTGTTATATTCGCTAATCCTGCTATACGAAAGCCTCTACTGTCTTTTTTTGTTAAGTTATAAATGCCTGCTATTTGCAAACCATCACTATTTTTATAAACAGAATTGCCCAAGGCGGCAATTTGCACACCGCTAAAATCCCCTCCAACCACATTAAAAAGCCCGGCAACTTGTAAATACCTTACATCTTGTTTGCTGATGTTAAACAAGCCCCCAAATTCAATCCCATTTAACCCGGCCGTGTATCCACCTAGAAGGTTAAACGAGAAATGATTGACCACCTGCCCACTCATCATTCCATGAGAACTCAAACCTGGGGTAAGCGAAGTTTGGAATGGCACCGTGGCAAAGTAACCACTCAGGTTTACACTTTGCAGCTTCTGCGCCGAAGAAATAAAGATCCTGCCAAGCCAGCTTCTCTCTACCTTGCTAGAATCTGCATCGATATTGTAAGTGGAATTTTCCGGCTTTAAAGATATGCTAACATCACTTAAAAAATTAACGCTCGCATCTTTATAAAATTCTTTACTTACAGTTAGGGTAATCATCCCGGTACCCTTTATCTTGATTTTAAAAAAACCTTTTTTATCGGTTAATGTAGACACCAATAACCGTTTCTCATAAACACTAGCGTTTTGAATACCAAGCCCTGAATGTTCATCCAACACATAACCACTGATATAATAGTTCTGCTCCTTTCCGCCCTGTGTTTCAGCATCCATTGTTAAAGAATTTGGTGCCAGGCGCAAAATCACATAGCCAGGACTTTCCTTAAAATCTACATTACCTTTAAACAAAGTGTCTAAAACAGTTCTCAGAGGCTGATTATTAACGGACAGATCAACTAAACTATCTGATCGGATCTGATCATTGCTATAGGAAAAGTAAAAACCGTGTTTCTTTCCTAATGTATCTAAAACCGCCGACAATTTAACCTGTTTAACATGCATACTAACCAGCGATGCTAATTTTTGCTGCGCAATACCCTCTTGAGTCAGCATAATCAAAGGCAACACTATGTAGCAGAAAATACGAAAGTTGAACTTCATAATTCTTATAGTTGAATGATGATTTGACCAGACTCACGTACAATATGAACTTTGAAGGTATTTGCAATCAGATCCAGGTTAGAATCCAAGTCACCTAACCTAAGTGTAGTTGTTAAGGTTCGGTTAGCCAGTTCTTTATCTGCAATTCGTATGTCCACTTTGTACACCTCAATTAGTACTTCTACTATCCGCCATAAAGGCGTTTTATTTGCCACAAACTCCTTAGTGCGATAATAATTATAGAAATTATCCTTACTTAGACCTTTCAGTACAGATCCTGAAGCATCATCAATGGCCAGCTTTTCCGCTGGCCTAAGCCTAATCACAACTTTATTTCTGATTACTTCTACGATCCCGGTTTCCACAATGATTTCTGCTTTGGCCTTACTGTTTTTAATATTAAAGGAGGTACCTACTACCTTTACCACTGCATTGTTAAGATATACTACAAATGGCTTTGAACGGTCATGCGCAATGCTAAAAAATGCTTCTCCATTAACCAGTCTTATCGCCCTGAAATTTCCGGTAAACTTTGCCGGATATCTAATGATAGAATTTTTGTTCAGTGTAATCACCGACCCATCAGATAAGGTATCTGTTTTTACCGAATTGTAACTCTGTAAGGTTAGCAGCTCAGGGTCTCCGTGTAAAAACGTATACAGAGATGTTGCTATGCCCACAACCGCAATCCACATTGCCGCTATTTTTATCCATCGCGTAAAGCCATACAATGGTTTAACACTACCAAGCTGCGGTTTTGTGTTCACTGCTAAAAGATCATCCTTATTATCGCGCAATTGCTTAAACTCTGTCCATGAAGCCTCAACATCTAAATTGCTTTCTGTTTTCAGCGTCTTTGCTGTTTCCCAGATCAACTGAAAGTCTGCAAAGTACTTCTTATTGTATTCGCTTTCCTTAGCCCAGTGCACTACAAATTCCATCTCTGCAGCAGTGGCTTCGCCCATCATATATTTTGCTAATAACTCGTCCATCTTATTTATTTAAATAGGTTAAATTGACAGCTCGCCAACCAAAGGATTAGGGGTAGATAGTCTATGAGTTTGTACCGCATTATCTTTAGCGCTTTGCCCATCTGCGCCTCTACCGTTTTTACAGAAATGCCTAGCTGGTCAGCTATCTCGCGGTATTTCAATTCTTCAAACCGACTTAATTGAAATATCGTACGGCACTTTTCTGGCAGTTCATTTAAGGCCTGCTGCAGCTTCTCCTTCAAGTCTGTCAGTTCCATTCCATTATCGGATGCTGTTTTATTATTCATGGTATAGGCGATATGATCACGGTGACTACCCTTAACTTTTTCATGTCGTATATAATTGAGGCATTCATGGTAAACCGCACCATAAAGATAGGCCTGCAGAGAGCCGCTAAAGTTTAAGGTTTCTTTTCGCTCCCAAAGCTTTAAAAAGATATTTTGTACCATTCCTTTGGCTATATCTTCATCTTTCAGCATTGTGATCGCGTATAGGTGCAACGGCTTAAGAAAGTACTTATACACGCATTCAAAGGTTTTTTCGTCCCCTGACAGCAATTGCGGAATCAACTCTTCGTTATTTAAATCCAAAATTTTATTCATTTAGGTGTGCAATTTACCCCTGGCATGGCATTTCCGGAATGTATATATTTTCCTCTATAACACGCTACCTTCTTTTTACCCTTACGTGCTGTAGAATTAATAGAGCCAAGAGACCAAATTGTTATGAGCTAAACTTGAAGAAATCGCAGGTCTTTAATCATCACAGCAATCTTAGTACTGCAAATTTTAGCCTCACTGAAAAACGTTATTTTATTGTTTAACTATAAAAAATGTGTATTAATAGGTGTTTGTATTTATTTTGAGACAAAACTTGGTCTATTTTATAGAATTGATTAATTTTGGTGACGTGGGTGCGATTCTTAGAAGAGCGCATCTAAAAAAACTTATTTGAAAAAATATTCAGTAATACAATAACACTAAAAAGGAGGAATATGTCAATAGACGAATATTTGCAACAGAAGTGGGAGCATGAGAATGTCCTTTTCTTCAACAAAGATATGTTGTTTAAAGAATCATTTGCAAGAGGATTCGCAGTCGGATTTGCGGATGGATTTGAAGAAAAAAAGAAAAGAATTGCACGTGAACTGAAAAAGATGGATATCGAACCGGATCGGATTGCGCTTTACTTAGACCTTCCCATTGAAGAGGTTGAAGATCTTTAATCGTCCACATCAGCAACCTTGGTAATGCAGATTTTAGCCTCAGTGCAAAGTGGTGATTTTTGTTTAATTAATTTTGTTGATGCTGGTGCGGTTCTTACAACTGCGTGTCTGAAAAAACCTTGTTTGAAAAATCACTCAATTATACACTTAATTTTAAAAAATGAGGAATACGTCACTAGACCAATATTACAAACAGAAGTGGGACAACTATAGTGTCCTTAGCTACAAGAGAGAGCAGCTGTATAATGAATTATTCGCAAAAGGATTCGCAGAAGGATTTGCGGAAGGATTTGAAGAAAGAAAGAAAAAAATCGCGCGTGATCTGAAAAAGATGGATGTACCACCAAATAAGATTGCGTTTTACACAGATCTTTCCATTAAAGAGGTTGCAGATCTTAAATCGTCTTAGTATTCTTCATGTACCATGAGGGTGATGCAGTATACTTAAAAATTACTCAATACGAGTTAAATTCAAAAAAAAGGAGGACAAATGTTATACAATAAAGAAGCAAAAGATAGATGGGTCGAAGCAAATTCCCGTGCCCGTCTTAGTGAAGAATCAAGGCAAAACGGGTTTAAAGATGGATTCGCTGATGGATATGCGCAAGGATTTGCGCAAGGAAGTGATGGAAAGAAAAGGGTCGCATTTCGCATTGCAACTAATCTTCTAAATGCGGGTTTGCCACTAGATGAAGTTGCGGCATTTACGGAGCTTCCTCTTTTACAGGTTTCAGATCTTTAACCATCTAAGCAGCATTTGCCATCGATTGATTGCCGCCTCATTCCTAGAGCAATGGGCGGTTTGAATAACTTTAAAAAGGAGGAATTATGTCACAAGACGAATATTTGGAACAAACATGGGAAGATGCGAGTGCCCTTGCCCACGAGAATGAGATGTTGTTTAAAAAATCATTCGCAAAAGGATTCATGGAAGGATTTGCGGAAGGATTTGAAGAAAAGAAAAAAGATATTGCACGAGAAATGAAAAAGATGGATTTACCACCGGATAAGATTGCTTTTTATACAGATCTTTCCATTAAAGAGGTTGCAGATCTGTAATCGTTTTAGTATAAATCCAGACTCATACATCAACTTTTATTGGAAAAATTGTTAAATAATATGCTAATTTAATAAAGGAGGAAAATGTCATACGATCTAAATGAAAGGTTTCAATGGAAAACAAGTCCATATGAAATGGAAGAAACACGTAAAGAAGGGGTCATAGCAGGAAGATATGCAGCGGCAATTCGCATTGCAAGAATTATGAAATTTGGTGGCATACCACTTGATCAGAATGCCACGATTACCAAGCGACGTACAGATGAAATCGAAAATCTGTAAGCATTCCCAGTAGCAGCTTTTATAGTGCAAAAAAGGCTTCGGCATCCGAAGAAAAGCCAGGAACTGGGTGTTAATTATTCATTCCTGTTCATGAGAGCTGATGGAAAGCAATTGCAGGAGATTTCTAAACTTATCGAAAAAGGAGCAATCAGACCAGTAGTAAATAAGGTATTTCCGTTTGAGCAGACTAATGAAGCACTGGAATATGTGGAGAGCGGACGTGCAAAGGGAAAGTGGTTGTCAATATAATTGAAAACACACCATTATAAATGCTCAAGCTACACACCGTGGTCATTCTATAACAGGATTCCATGTTGAACAACTACCTGGATTTTGCATCTGCTCTCCCCAGTCATTCATCGCTTTTAGCACCGGAATCAGCGTTTTACCCAATTTACTCAGTTCATACTCTACCCGCGGCGGCTTTTCCATATAGCTGTGTCGTATAATCAGGCCGTCCTCCTCCAGCTCTCTAAGTTGCTGTGTCAGTATTTTCCGGGAAATGTCGGGCATTTGCACCGCCAGTTTACCAAAACGGACTTTTACACCAGTAAATATCCTGATCAATACGATAGGTTTCCATTTCCCGCCAATGTATCCCATTGTGCGTACAACGGCGCAGTTGTCTGGGTTTTGAAGTGCTTTTCTCATTAGTTTCCTTTATGTTACCACTAATTGCCTTTAGTTACGCTGGCGTAACCACCAATATCCGGTATATTTCAGAATGACTGGTTCGGCTTTAGTTTCTTTGCGAAACAAAAGTAAACTAATTTAAAGAATATGAATTATCAACAACAAACAGAGCAAAATCTTGCAGGTAAAATAGCGCTGGTAACTGGTGGCACAAAAGGGATAGGCAAAGCCATTGCAGCCAGATTAGCAGCGGCGGGTGTTACTGTGATCGTTACGGCACGTAACCAGCCGGATGAGGCAGAGTTGCCTTATCACTTCATTGCTGCTGACCTGTCCCGGCCCGAAGATGTATCCCATGTAGCCAAAGAAATTACTTCACAATATGGCGGCGTAGATATCCTGATCAACAACATGGGAGCAAACACTTTTCCGGGAGGTGGCTTTGGTACACTGAATGATGAACATTGGGATCAGGCGTTCCAAGTGAACCTATTTTCCTCAGTCAGACTGGACAAAGCGCTGCTTCCCCAGATGCTGGCTCGCAAAAACGGTGTTATCATCCATATCTCGTCTACCACCGGACAATTCCCCCTATGGGAAACTACCATGGCGTATAGTGCGGCCAAGGCTGCCCTGAATGCATACAGCAAAGCGCTTTCAGATGAGGTGGCGCCACAGGGTGTGAGGGTGGTAACGGTATCGCCCGGACTGAACAAAACCGAGGCCATGTCCAACTTTCTTAATGACCTGGCGAGGAATGCGGGAATTTCGGTAGAAGAGATGACGCAAAACCTATTCAACCGTGTGGGTGGTGTACCGCTGGGCAGAATGGCCCAGCCGGAGGAGACTGCAGAACTGGTATACTTCCTCGTTTCTCCCAAAGCCTCTTATATCACAGGTGCAAATTACCATATCGATGGGGGGAATTTTCCAGTAGTGCGGTAACTGCTAAGAGTGTAAAGTGAAGTTGACACACTTTACTTTACACTCCCTCATTAGACCAAAAATTGCCACCATCATCGAGCTACCTATTGAAGAGATCGTCGATATTTAATCATTTTAGCGGCCTTTATATTGCTAAAAAGCATCCGACAAACTTTGACGGATGCTTTCTAGCAATATAAGATTGGCAGTCGGCACCGCATCAAATTATGGATGCACCTGTTTCTGTTGAAGATATTCAAGCAATTCTTTAGGTCGGTCAGTCTGAATCATATTGGCTCTTTGTTTAACCAGCCATCCCCAGGTTTCGTCTTTCATGTTTTCTTCAACTGCGCGGTCGTCATCGTGGTTTCCACTTTGCTCCGGCCATAAGCTGTTGATCCATAAGCCGTAAGTTTCTCTATATTTGCTCAGATTTTTTAATATCGGTAATGAGTCATCATCAAAATTTGCCTGAATGATTGTACGTTTATGCTTCCTGTAGCTTTCAATAATCTGTGCAGCATCAGGCCTTTTCATGTTTACCACAACCATAATGGTGATGTCGTCTGCTATGGGGCCTTGTTCGTTCTCAATAACCGAAAGGGGAGTGCTGCTCGCAACATTTACAATAACCTCACCAACAGTTCCGGTTTCGCGCAAAGCTTTAATTACGTCCTTAAAGTAGTCATAACCTTTATCCACATCAATGATGATATTCTTTTTTGACTCTGCAAGTATCTCATTGAAAGTGGGCACCCGGTGCCCTGTTTTATGTCCGGTTCCGGCTTTCAGGTATAGTGATTTTATTTCTGCCAGCGTCAGGGCAGACACGTCCCCTTTGCCTGTAGTTGTACGGTCTACAGTTACATCATGCATAATTATCAGGTGGCCATCTTTTGTTTTTTTTAGGTCCAGCTCCATGATATCTACTCCCATGGCCACACAGTTTTTCAAAGCCTGGATAGAGTTTTCGGCAGTGTTCCGCCAGTCACCACGGTGTGCAGTAACTAAAACTGTATTACTTTTCGGGTTAAATACTTCATTAAGATTTTGCGTAGGGCTGGATTGTGAAAATCCAGACAGGCAGATCATTGACAGGGCAAGCTGTGCCAACAATGAATTAAGTTTGATCATAAAAATATAGTTTTTAGATGTTTAAGGGTTTTGTTTAATTGAAGGATCAGTATCTATCTGGTCTTGTGGAATTGGCTGAAGCAGGTTCTGTGCAGTAATTCTGGTGGTGATACCCTGTTCAGCAAACGATGTATTCATCACCGTCACGGCAGTTCCTGTTCTTAAAAGATCAAACCAGCGGTGTCCTTCGCCAATCAGTTCCAGCCTTCTTTCCAGTGCAATAGCTGCTCTCAGGTCAGTCTGCAGCTGTTGCGTAGCGTCTTCCAAACCAGCTCTTCTGCGTACAAGGTTCAGGTAATTTCTTGCGGCCTCAGCATTTCCAAGCTCATTTTCAGCTTCGCTCAGCATTAATAAAACGTCAGCATAACGTAGCACTACCATATTACTTCCCCCATCAGCGGGAGTTGTTGCTGAAGCTTTTAGTTTATTAGTAAAAGGGACACCTGCCGGACTAAGTCCAACATACGCTGTTCTGCGTTTGTCAGCTGTGCTATACAGCTGGTACATTGGTTTTGTAGGTAGGTTATGTCCTTTGGCTCCGCTTACAGTTCCAGAAGGCATAAATTGCTGGTAGGCACCACTTCCTTCGTTGTTCCCGTTAATGCCCGAGGCAAACTGCACGGCAAAAATGATCTCATTGTTATTTTCGTTGGTCAGCGAAAAAATATCCGCCGGATTGGCCTGCAACTGATGCACGCCAGAACTCACTACACTGGTTAATGCTGTGCGGCTCTCCGCAAACTTACCCTGTGTAAGGTAAACCTTTCCCAGAAGTGCCTGGGCGGCAGTTTTTATTGCTTTTCCCTGCGTTGCTGTACTTGCAGGAAGTTCCTGAACAGCGTTATTCAGATCATCGATAATCTGCGTGTAAACCTGGTCTTTAGGCGTACGCCCCTGACCAAAAAATTCGTTCGGGTTGGTGGTTTCTTTGGTTACCAAGGGCACATCCCCAAATGTCCTCACCAGGTTAAAATAGATCAGTGCGCGTATAAAATGCATTTCACCTTTTCTACTTTGTTTTACAGTAGCCGAAGTGAAATTGATCGCGTCAACTCTATTCAGCACAATATTCGCCCCCTGAATTCCCTGGTAAGAAGTCTTCCAGTTATCAGACAACATCGCATTAGAGGCTACAGTTGTAAACTGGTCAAGCTGCCCAAATATACCGCCGTCATTTGCTGGCACCTCATCGAAGGTATTGTCAGACGGGATTTCGCCTATCACCGGCAGGTAAACGCCGTACTGGCCATTCAATTGCAATACGCCATATACAGAATTTACATATTCTTCGACCTCTGTTTCGGTTTTCAGAAAGTTAGTCAGCGACTTAGATGTAATCGGCTGCTGGTCCAGTTCTTTGCTGCAGGAAAACAGCAGAAGCGAGCAAAGCAGGATAGTGAAGTTATTAAGTTTTTTCATGTGATTATGTAATTTTATAATGCCCTGAATTAAAAGGTGAGGTTAACACCGGCCACAAATGATCTGGCTACCGGATAGTTAGAATATGACTGGCCAGAGGTAAGAACGTTATCAGTAGTTGCATCTGGATTAAAACCACGGTAGTTTGTGATCGTAACCAGATTGTTGGCAGTTATATATACACTTGCCCTTGATGCTTTTAACCTTGATAAAACCTTCGGAGAGAAGTTATAGGCCAGCTGAAGATTCCTTAGTCGCACGTAATCTGCTTTCTGAAAGAACATGCTTGATGCATTTGTATTTAAACGGTTGGCAGAATAATTGGTGTTGGGCTGTCCCAGAAATCCATCTGGGTTGTTTTGCGGGTGGTACCTGTTGTCATAATAGTACTGATCCGGCATCGTAAAGCTTTCACCAGATTCCATATTGACCGTTCCGTTGTCATAGATTTTCCTCCCCAGAATACCATTGATGGAGAAACTCAGCTCAAAACTCCTAAAGGCAAAACTACTGTTAAAGCCATAAGTGAATTTTGGTGCATAAGTACCAAAGCCTTTGCGGTCATCAGGTGTAATCTTCCCATCGTTGTTCAGGTCTTCCACCATGTAATCACCCAGCAATGTTCCTGTAATATGCGGTGTGGCATCTATCTCCGCCTGCGTTTTGTAAACTCCTGTCACGTTATAGCCATACAGTTCAGCAATGGGGCCACCCACTTTAGTTCTGAACGCGCTGTTAGTACCTGTAACTATCTGGTCCTGTCCAGGGCCTAGCTGCAGTACCTTGTTTTTATTTGTTGCAAAGTTTGCCCCAAAATTCCAGTTAACTGCACCAAGTTTGATGTTCGATCCTGAAAATTCGAATTCAAATCCCTTGTTGTTTGCCTTTCCAATATTCTGCAGTGCGCTGGTGTAGCCTGATTGTGCCGGTACAGGTACCTGCAAAAGCAGATCTGATGTAGTCATCGAGTAATAGTTGGCAGAAACACTCAGCTTCCTCAGCATATTAAGGTCCAGGCCAAGGTTGTAAGATGTTTTTGTTTCCCATGACAGCTGACTGTTTGACGGATTTAATGCCGCAAATCCGGGCAGCAGGGTAGATCCGCTGATATAGTTCAGTGGATTTGTTAGGGCAAAGGAGCTGTAATTTCCGATCTGGTTATTACCTGCTTTACCATAGGTAGCCCTTATTTTGAGCAGGTCAATCCAGTTGTTTTTTGGGAAAAACTCCTCCCTGTTCAAAATCCAACCTCCTGTGATTGAAGGGAAATTACCCCATTTGGCATCCGTACCAAAACGTGACGAACCATCGCGTCTGATAGCTGCAGAAAACAGGTACTTGTTATCATATGCATATTGTACCCTTGTTAGGTAGGAGAGTTGTGTCCAGATGTACCTCAGCGCGGTTACCGAATAAGATGAAGCACCACCGATGTTATCTATATTGTTGTCTGGAATACCCGTGCCTGATACCAATGTACTCGTTCCCGATTCCTTTTGAAAGGTGGTGCCTGCCAGAAAATTGATGTCATGTTTACCAAATGTTTTTTGAACCGTCAGCGTGTTTTCCCAGAGGTAATTTAATATATTCCCTTTGGTTTCGCTTGCTGTAGCAGGCTTAGGTGCCGCAGTGCGATATTCACCTACGTCTGATGGCGAAAAGTAATCGTTATAGGTGCTGCTGTAATCTCCACCGAGCAATGATTTAAAAGTAACTCCTTCAAAAGGCTTAAAGTTAACATAGGCATTTCCGAAAGTCCTGAATAGGTTCCTGTTGTTTTTCACCTTTTCAAGAATAGCTACAGGGTTTTCACCAAGGGCACCGTCTTCAGGTGTATTCGCCAGGATCTGCTGACTGATAGCCAGTGAGCCATCAGGATTGCGTGCACTGAAAAAGGGATACATGATCATAGCCGCTGCAATAGCATCATTGCTGCGGTTGTTATCATTCACAAACATTTGCTGCGTATTGTAACTCGGATTGATATTTACGCCCGCATCAAACATTTTAGAGAGCTTAGTGTCAAACTTAAATGACATCGTATATCTTTTCAGTCCTGTTTCTCTCACTATACCTTCCTGGTCAAAATAATTACCTGAGAAATAGTATTTCGATTTCTCGCTGCCACCCGAAATCGCAACGTTGTAGCTGCTGATAGGAGCCGTTCTAAAAATCTCATCCAGCCAGTCTGTATTGGTCAGTCCCTGTACATTATCCAGATAAGGCTGTATATAGTTAAGCCTCAAATCCCTTTTGTTGGCACCCTTTGATACTCTGGTATTGTAATCATCAGCGATGCTGCGGGTTGCAGGATTTCTTGATACGTAGCCCATATCACGTGCTTCTGTACTGATCTGCGCATACTGATAGGCATCCAGCAATTTTACTTTGTCAGTACGTTGCTGAATACCAGTATAATAATCAAATGATACCGTGTTCTTATCGGCCCTGCCTTGTTTGGTAGTGATCAGGATCACCCCATTCGCTGCCCTTGATCCGTATATCGCCGCTGATGCCGGATCCTTAAGGATGTCTACAGTTGCTATATCCTGCGGGTTTACTGCGTTTAATGAACTTCCTTCAGATAATGGGAAACCGTCCACTACTACCAGCGGACTTATACCCGCAGTTAAGGTTCCAATACCCCTTATTACAATTTGCGGATCAGTGCCTGGTTGCGCAGATACGTCGTTGATCACCACACCAGCTGCTTTTCCTGTTAGTTGCTGTGCAAAGCTACTTCCAGAATACTTGTTCAGTTCTTCTGACTTTACCTGTGATATTGAGCCAGTAATCTTTGTTTTTTGCTGACTACCGTACCCAACTACCACCACCTCGTTCAGTCCTGAAGAGGCTGGCTTCATCCTGATCAGGATAGAATTATTATTTCCAGCGTTGATTAGAAAGCCTTGCGATACCTGTTTTTCATAACCAATGTAGCTGAATGAAAAATCATACCTGCTGCCCTGCGCCAGGTTTTTGAATACAAATATACCTTTGTCGTTAGTCACTGCGCTTTCGGGTTTTTTTGTAGCTGCGTCTACAATAAGTACCGACACCCCGGGCAGGGTTACTCCCTTTTCATCAACCACTGTTCCTTTGATAGAACTGGTTTGCTGCGCCTGCACATTAAGGCAGGCTAGTGCCAGCGCAATGGTCGCCAGCGCACTTTTAAACTGCCTGATCATTTTCTTTTTGAGTCTGTTTGTTTGCATATTATGATTAAAAATTTAGCAATAGCTTTCCTTTGCCATTAGTTGATGGCATCCTGTAGGGGCTAAAGCCTGTTATGTTCCTGTTATTTTTTTTTGCTGATGATGACTGTGTCTGCGGTCCGTATAAATTCTAAATCGTTCATATTACATATTGCGGGTAATATCCCATCCAGTGTTTCCGAAGGGTCAAAAGTCCCCGTGAAGAATAACCTCCTCATCTCTTCGGGGGTAATGCCATCGTACGTTATCTCAATTTTGTACTGAGCGGACAGTTGGTTGAATACATTCGTTAAGGTATCTTCTTTGAAAAGCAGTGCTACTTTCGGTTGCGCATAAGTTTTCGGTAACTGGCCTTCCCTAACCTTTATGAAACTGGATATTGCCGACTGTTTCAAGCGGGTATCAATGGATAGCTGCCGTCCTGCACTCAGGTAAACATCCTTCATGCTCATGCCGCTGCCCTGATCGCTTTTAATCACCACCTTTCCTTCTAGTAGTTTAATGAGTATCTGATCAGGTAACTTCGTATTTACTATAAATTTTGTGCCTAGTGCGGTAGTCGTAAATCCCTGGGCCGTCACTATAAAAGGATGTAATTTATCTTTTGCCACTGTAAATGTGGCTTCACCATTCAGGCTGATGCTCCTGTAGATATTTACAAAGGGCTTATAGTAACTAAGGGAACTGCCTGGCTGAAGGGTAACAACTGAGCCATCAGAAAGCTTTAATACCATTTCTTCTTTGCCAGTATTAAATACCTGCTCCAGCAGTCTTAAAGTTTTTGCCACTGGCTGGCTGGCCACAACTTGAGCGGGTGCCTCATCTTTCCGCAAAAACCAGATTCCAGTTCCCAGAGAAAGGATCAGCAATGCCGCTATCCATTTCATAGGCTGGTACAGTGAAACTATTTTTGGAGCTGAACTCTGTTCCGCAACTTCTATCCTGGTATGCAGTTGTTTCAGTATTTCTCTAAAATGTTTTTCAACCACTTCATCTGGTTCATTGATCACGTCGGTTTTGTACTCATCTTCCAGTTTATGCTTAAGTGTACTTGTATCTCTATTGAGTAATTCAGACAATTTCACCTGCTCCTTAGGAGTAAGTTTTTTCAACCAAAATTTATCAATAAGCTCTTGTAATTCGTCCATCTAAATATAAATACTCGAGATGCGGGATATGGGGGTGCGCTCTTAGGTTATCAAAACGTTAAGTTTATGTCAACTCAAATAAGTGTTGGGCTTGCCTAAAGGTTTGAGAGGATCAAAATAATGGAAATCCCGGCAATACTGTCCGAAGCATGTTTCGATGACACGTATTTCTGAATAAAATATTTAGACTGCTTTAGGTAGTCTTTAACAGATTCAGTAGACAGGCCAAGAATGATAGCAGTTTCTTTTTGTGATTTACCTTCTAATCTGCAAAGCCTGAAAACTTTCTGTCTCTGTGGCGAAAGGGCATTTACCGCATCTTCCAGTATATCTAGCTGTGCTTCTATCAACATCTTATCAGGGAAAATTTCTTCAGCTACAGATTGATAAGAATCATAATTCTCTACGTATTGAATGCTTTCGTTCACCTTCTTTTTAAGGTAGGAAATCGATTTATTGTAACTTACTACAAACAGCCAGGCAGAAACAGGGCGTTCGTCAATTTTATCCTTGTTCTCCCATAATGCAAAAAACACGTCCTGCAAAATGTCTTCCGCAATAGAAGGATCTTTAATCAGCTTAAAGATATTTGAATAGATAACCTGATGATACTGGTTGTAAACCTGGTCAAAAGTGATCAAATCTTCTAACCCTTCGTTTTTAAATAGGGGCGATACCATAAAATAAATCAGCGAATTGATGAGAAAATCGTACGTAGCAAAGGTACCTTAAGCATGTTAATTAGATATTAAGTTAAAAATTAACTTGGTCAGGTAGTCAAAACTTATTCCACTAATCAACTTGATTTCTATTTTTTCATAATGAGTTTTTGATACTCTCGTACCATCATGTCTTGAAGTTAAATTTTACCTTCCGTTAGAGCACGCTACCTTCTTTTTATCCTTAGAAGCGGGAGAAATATTAATGATGCCAATAGAGTAACAGCATTGGAAGCTCCTGACTGCCCAAATAATAAGCTAGGCAGTTTTATTCGGGAAGCTGCTTTTCCCAATGCCGTTTTTAAGTTCATGCAGTAAAATGTCTTCATCAGAGATATCAGATGAAGAGTATTCTAATACTGTTTCCAGCGCATTTTCATAGGGGATAACTGTTTCTGGCTTACTGAAATAATCTATCGCACAATATTTGACGGCACTATAAAGATATGGGCTAAGTGAGCCTTCCAGATTGCAGCTGATCGTATTTTTGTTTTTCCAGAGCCCGATAAATATTTCCTGCACCCCGTCCTCAGCGTCATCTTCATTGCGTATGCGGGAAAATAGATGACGATATAATCGCGACCAAAAACTTGTCTACTAAAACTGTGAAAGCAAGGTGGTTCTCACTTTTGATTAATTGCAGCAAGCCATCATCAGAAAGTAGTTTCATAGTACAAATCTATCTAAACACTGTAAACACAATATTAAACTTGTCTATCTTTTATGAACCATTCCATACAGTCAAGGTGTATGTTCTGTTTAACAATTTTTTAACTAATATTTTATGATAAAGCAATATTCAATCCATGGGAAATAAAGGAAACTTCTTTTATTTTACAGACATTGATTTACTCAAATATGAAAGAACTGACCAAAAGACAGATTTGGGATTATTTTATACTAGTTGCTCGAGTATTATTAGCCTGGACTCTCATAAAATATGGTTGGAGTAAGTTAACTGATGGACAATTCGGGGTAACGGAAGAAACTATGAAATTACCACTAAAAAAAATTGACTTGTTAAGATTGTCCTGGTATCTAGCTGATCATGAGCCTTTCAAGTCATTTGTTGGAATTTCTCAAATTTTTACGGCGATGTTGATTCTTTATAATCGCACAGTTATCATAGGAGCGTTAATATCAATTCCTATTTGGATGAATATACTAATATGGGATATAACATTTATGGGGCTATGTACACCATTTACAGTGAGATTGCCATTTTACTTGCTGTTAACCTCGTTGATACTTTGGCACTATAGAGATAAAGTATTATCTGCATTACAAGTGTGTATTAAAGGTACCTCACCAAAATTTAAATATCCGGTTTGGACCTATTTAATTTTACCACTTTTGGCCTTATGTTTAGAAATTGTTGCCGCACTTCCAAGTGCTACAATTCATTTAATTAAACAGTTTGTTAAATAAGGTGTAACAAAACTTTCCGGTGTATTATTTTAGGTGCCCCGACTTCTATTGCAATTTTATACCCTGGTGGAAGCTGGTAGATCTAAAGCTAGTTTTGCCTGTACCAGCATGGGCTGTAGTACCGGCGATTGATGCCGTTTTTTCTTAGATAAACCGCCTTTCTGCGTGAGGGCACCCCGCTAAGCATTCCAAGGTAGTTCTCCATCTCATCATTATCTACAGGTTGGTTGGGTAAAAATGAACATGAAGCAGTAATGTAAACATTTTGCATAAGCATCTATGTTAAAGATAAGAGAAGTAAGACATTCTGCAATAATAGTATAGTGCTGCGAACTATTCGCTATTATTTGGGGAATTCAACTAACCAGGCGTTTTTATTTTAATTTCAACAAAAAAAAGAGTAGGTTTAAAAGAAACTTAAAACGCCAATAGTCGCTATTTGACAATGATTAAATTTACAATCGGAATTGAGATTGATTTAATTTGTATCATGAAATTAAATTGGAATATAAATTGCTTCTGGTTTCGCACTATTCATTGAATAATCAACTATTAAAAAAATTAAGAAATGAGACTATTTTTATTTTGCGCCATTTTATGCTTAGCCACCCCTTTTTATACAAAGGCACAAACAACTGCCGATATTGTCCAAACACTTGAAGAAAAATATAATTGGTCAAGGGCCAAGGTGATACAAGAAAGCGTTACTATTAATGGTCCATCGGAGATGTTTACCAGGATTATGTCTGATAAGCGCTCTTTTGACATTTCAACATTTTCTTATTTAAGTTCATATTTAGGTAAGTACTTTGATAAAGTTTACGGCACTGATATACTAAACTCAGCAGAAAAAACATCCGTAAATACAACAGCTGAACAAAAAGCTGCATGTGCCAAAGAAATTTCCAAAATCTCGGGCAAGTTGCATATCACATTAAATGCAAAAGGTGTTAAATTAACAGATAATAGCTACGAACTCAGCATGACAACTTTAACTACTATCGGAGAATTCCTGAACCCTGAAAGAGGCGTTGGGGTCTCGTTAGGATGGAGGCCGATTGCAAATAAAGTTGCTATTAATATTAATACGCTAAACAGGGCTGGGCAACCTATAGTTAAATGGAGCAAGGACTTCAGTACTTGTACAATAGATCTGCCTATAGTAGGAGACACCAATTATTCCAGTATAATCTTAAATGGCTTAAAGAAGGGCGGAAAAATCTAGCAGACCGCTCTGCATATAGTACGATCCATCTAATCCTGAAAATTGATTTTGAGGAATCAAAGTTGTTCAGTTCTATTCCTAAACTCATCCTTCGGCAAATTGCTTGCACATTATGGAGAGGAATCCCATTCCTCCCGCATTGAATCTTATTTTTGTTTCTTCTGGTGAAAAGTTTAGCTGGTATAATGGAATAAATATTATCTTTTTTTAATTATTAATTTAATTAATATTAAATTTGCATCGCTTAACAATTTAAGTTCAGTTATAACGATGGGTAAAGAAACAACAACAATATCCAAATACATTGACCCCTGTACTGATTGGGGATTTAAACGAATATTTGGAACAGATGCCAATAAGGATTTATTAATTGCGTTTCTCAATTCCATTTTTTTTGACGAACCCAAGCCAGAAATAAAAAATATTGATTTTAACAAAAATGAGCATAAAGGGAATACCCGTAATGATCGTAACGTAGTTTTTGATATTACCTGCACCGGTGATAACGATGAACGCTTCATCATTGAGATGCAACGTGAAGGCCAAGAATTTTTTAAAGAGCGCGCCGTCTTTTATGCAAGTCGTTTGGTTACCGAGCAGGGCCGAAATGAAAAAGATGGTAAATGGAATTTTGATATTAGGGATGTGTATATGATCGGGATCTTAGAGAACTTTGTTTTGGACGAAGGCCAGAAGGACGAATATTTTCATAAAGCTTGCTGGGGCTATAGGCGTGATGGCAAAATATTTTTAAACAAAATTTGGTGCATTTTTTTAGAATTACGTAATTTTACTAAAGTTGTTTCGGCCCTTGATACTGAGCTGGATAAGTGGCTTTACGTATTAAAAAACATGAATAAACTAGAAAGTATTCCAGTTTACTTGCAACAACCCGTTTTTGAGAAGTTATTCAATATTGCAGAATACGCTAATTTAACAAAGGAGGAACAAATGTTATACGATCAAGATTTAAAGCATAAATGGGACAATGAAAATGTCCGAGCCTATGTCGAAAAAAGAGGATTTGAAAAAGGACGTGAAGAAGGACTTGAACAAGGACTTCAAAAAGGACTTCAAAAAGGACGTGAAGTAGGACTTGAACAAGGAATCGAACAAGGATTTGAAAAAGGAATTGAACAAGTTGCGCGTGAACTGAAGAAGATGGGGGTGCCCTTAAATCAGATCAATATAGCGACAAAGCTACCAGTTGAAAAGATCGAAAATTTTTAATCATCTGCGATGCTTCCAGTTTATAGCTGCCATATTTAACTGTCTCATCCCCGCATGAATAAGGCTTTTATTAGGCCCCAATTTAGTAAGCAGAATATTTGGCAGATCAGTTATTCAATATTGCAGAATACGCTAATTTAACAAAGGAGGAACAAATGTTATACGATCAAGATCTAAAGCATAAATGGGACAATGAAAATGTCCTAGCCTATGTCGAAAAAAGAGGGCTTGAAAAAGGACGTGAAGAAGGGCTTGAAAAAGGACGTGAAAAAGGACTTGAAAAAGGAATCGAACAAGGAATTGAACAAGTTGCGCGTGAACTGAAGAAGATGGGGATGCCATTAAATCAGATCAATGTAGCGACAAAGATGCCTGTTGAAAAGATCGCAAATTTTTAATCATCTGCTATGCTTCCAATTTAGTACGCAGAATATTTGTGGTTCAAATTGCTATTCATATATATGGTGACTGATTGTTATTGTCTTAAAAGCATAAGACACATGATTTAAGATTTTGGCCTCGCTGCAACGCGGGGCTTTTATTTTTATCGAAAATTTTAAAAAGGTCGGTACATTGTTGTTAACAAAATGTATTGACTATTCTTTCGTCGGAATATCTACTAACTCTTACTGCAGGCATAATATGGGCTAATTGCCGAAGCTTGGGGTTCCGAAAGATGATAAGCGTTACTTTCTTGCCTTTTCTCACTTCAGTAGCAATGCAGATCAAATTACGGCAACTTCTAAAATAGTGTAGCCAGCTGCTGTCCGTCTTTTGCCTGAGAAAACACTCAGGCGTTTTTCGCTTATTTTTATGATTATGTGACAGGTGTCACTTCTCCTGCTCCTTTTACCTTCAATCGGTTCGGTTAATTTATTTTCTCATGGATTTAAACATACCTCAGTCATTTATAAAAACGGGCATAGGAGCAAATTTTTAAGGATGTTACCCGGCCCACGCAGCTATTTGACTACGTTCATCCTGCCGTCCTTAATTATTGGAAACTCTCGCCTGTGAGGCGGGTTCAATATAGAGAATTTCCAGAGCCGGTGTCAAGCTTGTTAAGAACAGGGTAGACCTCTTCAGTAAAATGAGTCCGTTAATGGAGGAGTGTACCACCAGAGAAACATCTTTGCAAAAGAAAATTAAGCTTGAAAGCTTAAACTTCAAAATAAAATAGATCAAAGAAAAAGCATCTTTGAAATACCGATTTGATATTTTAAATAAAGGTTAAAACATCATTAATAGTGTTTAATTCAGTTAACCAGATATTAATGACCATCTTTGTATTACGATTTGTAATACAGACGCTTCCTTATCACCATTCAGGCAGATCATCACCAGTTTTCCCATTAGAGATTTATGAACGAATTTAAGGCTGACCTTACAAATTGTGATATAGAACCTATCCATATTTTAGGTAAAATCCAGTCACATGGTTTTTTAATTGCTATCAATAATCAAACACAAATCATATCTTATATTAGTGCTAACATTGAATTGTTAGCGCTGATCCCTGCCAGCCATTTCATTGGTTTACCCTTTCAGGTGCTTGAAAAAGAAATTGATTTAAAGGTGTCCCATATTGGGCAAAGTATCAATCAGATCATTTCCCTAGCGGCAGACGGATCATACCCCGATATTAGTAACCCTTCACTGATTGAAATCAAACAAGTTCCTTATTATTTGATTATCAGCCGGTCTCCAGAAGATACCGTAATCGAATTTGAGCCGGTTACCTCAAACTCACAGGTAGATATCCAGCAAACGATGGGGAAATCCATGTCGGCTATTTTGTCTGCAAAAGATCTCAGTTCCATGTTTCAGCGAAGTGTAGCAGAAATCAGAAAAATTATCAATTACGACCGCGTAATGGTCTACCGGTTTAACGAAGAAGGAGACGGTAAAATTATCGCAGAGTCAGCCCTAGAAAATTTAGAACCATTTTTAGGTCTTCAATATCCTGCCTCTGATATACCAAAACAAGCCAGGGAGCTATACAAAATTAACCTAACCCGTATAATTGCAGATGTAAACAGTACCGATATTGATCTTATAGGTTTTTCCGGCAGTCAGTCGCTTAACTTAACCCATGCTGGTCTGCGCGCCGTATCTCCAATGCATATTCAGTATTTACAGAACATGGGGGTAGCATCCAGTTTCAGTATTTCCTTAATTTCAGGTGGCGAGCTTTGGGGCTTAGTTGTATGTCACAACTATTCGCCCCGTTTTATAAATTACAAATCGCGTGAGGCTGCTAAATTATTAGGTGAAATTCTTTCCTCTGCGCTGGAGTACCGCCAGGGCGAAGAGGACAGCGAATCGTTTCTTGAATTAAACAACAGGGCAAACAAGCTCATTGAAGATCTCGAAAAGGAAGAAGACGTAACCGCAGCCTTGATTAAAAATATCGGGGCACTTCAAAATCTAACCTCCGCAGGCGGGATAGCTTTGGTTTTCGATCAAAATATTAGCACCTATGGGTTTACCCCAAATGATGCAGAAATTGGCGAAATCGCTGTATGGTTAAAATCAAGTATGGCTGCTACCGTTTACCATACCCACAGGTTTCCACAAATATTCTCGCCTGCAATACAATATAATACTGTAGCCAGTGGCATACTTGCCTATATGTTATCGAGAGATCGTGGCGAATTCCTTATATGGTTTAAGCCAGAACAAAATAATCCTGTTAGCTGGGCTGGTCAACCAGATAAGCCAGTAGAAGTAAATGAGAATGGCCTAATGCAGCTAAGCCCCAGAACTTCATTCCAAACGTGGACAGAAATGGTTAAAAATACTTCCGAGCGCTGGAACCGCGCAGAAGTTACAGCAGTTATAAATTTTGGTGAGCATGCAGATTATATAGTAAAACGTAAAGTAAATGAGATTAGACGGCTTAACGATCTCCTTAAGCAGTCTTATGATGAGCTAAATATTTTCAGCTATACCGTTACACATGACTTGCGTACCCCACTGGCCGCCATAAAATCATACGCGGAAATATTATTGGTCAATAACAATAGTTTAGATGATCAGGCAAAAAAAGTATTAGGCAGAATTAATGCCTGTGCAGATAGAATGTCTTTGTTGATGAAAGAAATCCTCAGTTATTCTATGTTAGGCAAGGCCGAAATTAAAACGCTTACTATTAACATGGGAGAGATGATCTTATCTATCAAAAATGAGGTTATTGAAGGTCTGCGCCCAGAAAACCTCATATTTGAGATAGGGGATACACCTCCTATAAATGGAGACCCGGCCCTCATCAACCAGGTGTTTAGCAACCTGATTAATAATGCCATCAAATATTCCGCTAAATCCCAGCCATCTAAAGTTTCAGTTAGCGGCGTTCAAAAAGGAAGAGATATCATTTATGCGATCACAGACAATGGAATTGGTATTGATGATAAATATTATAATATAGTGTTTGAATTATTTAAACGTATGGACAACGTAAAGGATTTCGAAGGAACCGGCGTTGGACTGGCAATTGTAAAGAGAATTATGGAAAAACATAACGGAAAAGTCTGGTTTGAGAGCAAACTAGATAAAGGCACCACATTTTATTTATCCTTTGAATGCCCGGATTAATTACAAACACCGATATATTTTGTGTTGAGGATGATGTAGATTTTGCTTTTTTTATGGAGACCGCCATATTAGAGCTCAAAGAAACATCTACCCTCCAAATTATTGATAATGGCACAGAAGCCCTAAACGTCTTGCGTAAATTGGCTAGTGACAAGCTCAAACCAAGGTTAATTTTACTCGATCTTAACCTCCCGGGTATTTCGGGAATTGATATATTGAAAGAAATCAGGGCAATACCCTATTTAAGGTATTCCCCCGTGGTACTTTTCTCCACTTCAGATAATGTTAAAGATATAGAGATGTCGCTGGAATTTGGGGCTAATGCTTACGTTACAAAGCCCTCCAGTTATTCCGATCTTATCATTTGCCTGCAATCACTAAGTGATTTTTGGCTCCACCAAAATGCTTATTTAAGTTAGTCTGATGAAAAAAATACTGTGTATAGAAGATGACCTCTATATTGCTGACGTTATCGAGATGGCTCTAGGCGATATATATCATCTGGAAATTGTCACCACTGCCTCTCATGTAATGGATAAGTTATCTGGGTTTCTGCCAGACCTTATTCTAATCGATAATTATATCGGTTTAATACAGGCGGCAGAGGTGATGCAAAATATCAAAGGCTCCGAACAACACAAAGATATCCCGTTCATTTTATGCTCCGGCCATGCAGATATAAAGCAGATAGCGCATGATATGTCTGCTGATGCGTATTTGGAAAAACCTTTTAATCTTGAAGCGTTATACGCTATCATCGCTGGGGTATTTCAAAAAAGTAATTTTGGGGCAAAACCAATAACAGGCGCTTTATGAATAAATTCTGCATTACCCAACAAATCAAGTATAAATGTGCTACCCGCTTATAACTTATACTTGATGCAGAGAATCTAAATTGTAGGCCATATAGATAGTTTTTATGTTATTTATTTAGTCGTTGATATATTGGTTAACATAAGTTTGAACGTCTTTCAGATCTGAATCAATAATGGGTTTTGCATCACCATCATGATATAGGTCTGAACTTTCATCAAATTGTGAATCTAGCGACACCTTTATTTTTTCTGCTCCGCTATTATCTGTGAATGGTTCGGCAATACCTACTATTCTGAATTGCCCTCTTACAAGACCAATGGTAGCATTGTAATCAAGTAATATTCTGTTTCTATCTACCAAACCCATTGAACCAGTGTTTACATAGATATGCTCTTTTTTCGTAGCTAATGCAGTTTCAATAAGTTTCGCTGCCTGTTGTTTTTTGTCTTGAGTCATGTAATTAGAATATTATATTTCTAGCAAGTCGCTTCGCCATTGACCATTATAGTCATCGTCTTTAATGAATTATACAAATCTTCATCATGTTCGGTGCCTTCATAGATTTTATCCAGGGCTTCTATTAAATCGTTGTTCTTTAAAACATCATCAATGTCAGTAATAAAGATAACGGGAACATCGACTTCAAAAAGCTGTTCACATTTTACTGTTGAATCGCCATATCCAACTGCCACTACACTCTTACTTTCTTCCAATATTTGGGAACTTTCTAAAGTTTCAAGAATTTTATTTCTTACTACTTGCAAAGCTTGGTATTGTGGTTCTAGGATCATATATTTTCTTTTCTTACATATACAATCATCCCAAGCATCTGGTTTGGATTATTTAATTTGTAGAATTATCCTGTCGTATAAACCGGTAATAAAGCAACTATTAGCCTATCAAAGCAAGGTTTTTTGCTTTTGCTTTTCAATTTTCTAATCTCCCCACTCCTTTAAATAAAGATAACCACTGGCCTTATGACTCACATTTTTTGTGCACAACAAGCCGTAGCTATGTTCCCAAGTTGAATGCTGCTGTCCGGGAAACCAATTAACTAATGGCAACCGGCTTTATCAATGTACCTATAGCAGCTTGCTATCCATTAAGTGTTATCCGCGAAGCTGTAGAACACTCTATCAGGAGTGAAAAAGTCTTACAATTAAAGCTCAATAAAAGGACCGAAAAATCCAACAATTCTGGTAATTTGGTTTCGATCATTAAATTCAAAATAATCCATGCCCGATGTTTTTTCGCCGTTTGGACCTACATTTTCCCATTGAAATCGACCGCTTTTATGGTGTGCATCCACTTTAGAAACCTGTCGTAGTATATGCCCAGGGGCTTGTTCGTGAAAGCTGTTAATAAGGTTTGCAAGTCCATCAATACCTTGCACCATTTCATTTTGAGTGTCAAAATAAGTACTCTGCAATGTCCAGCTATCTTTCAATGCACTTTTTATATTTTCTACTCCTTCTATGTTCCAGGCGTCTCCGTATTGAGCAATTGATTGTTCTATTGTCTGCATAATCTATTTTTAATAATGATTGAAACCGTCAATCATCTGCAGTAAAGGAACAACAAATAATTTTTGCAAAAGTTAAAGTAGATTTATAATTTAAGCGAATATAACATTCGATGAAAAGACAACTTAATCATATGTTTTCGATCAATCTTAATTTAGTTACCAATTATCGCTTAGGTAACCCTACTATGATCCTTAGATTATTACCACAACTGCATACGATTAAATTGCTGCCCATAGTAGAGTAATAAAATCGAAAGGACAACCCATGTTGATTGGTCTTATCAATCACTCTGCCACTTAGCTTTATCTGTGCAGATAACGTACCCATATACAACACAGCACATAAAATCAATAATAATGTTCGTTTCATTTTCCCTTTATTCTTTCTATGTTAAATCCTTTGTTCAACTGGTTGATGATAGTTTTTTGAGCTTTAAGGGGGCAGACGTTGGAATCAACTTTCTTGTGGGTTATGAATTATAAACGGATTTAACGTAGGGGTTTAATTATGGCTTGGCTTAAGCAATTTGCTCTCACGATAATATTCTTCAAGTTCCTTAAGCCGGTCGATCTGAGATTTGCGCGGGTTAATGAAGGTTCGTACCTTTTGCACGAGCGCAAAAGCATCAGTGTAAGTGAGTCCCGTTTTCAATAGATAAGCGATGGTCATGGTTGGTCCCCGTCCCAATCCCTGCCTGCAATGTATATAAACTTTGCCGCCAGCTTTGATCTCCCTGTCTGCAAAATCAGCTCCTTTGATCAAGACCTCTAATGCCGGAGGAGTATTATCAACTGTAGGCAAATGCAGGTATTTGAAGCCTTCGTACTGTGCCTCACTATAAATACTGTGCTCACGCATGTTGATTATCGCAGTGATACCTAAAGCTTTCATCTTGCGGAGACCTATCAAAGTATACTGGCTTCCCAAAAACAAGTCTGCTGTAATCTGGCATCTTTTCAGGGTTGGCATTCCCATAAAGGCGCGGTAAATATTATCATATATCTTGTGACCAAAAATAACAATGATCATATAAAAGCTTTTGATTTTTGTGATCATATTTAATTTTTCAATGGAACAAGCAGCTTGATGGCGGCAGGTAAAACTTTTATTTCGATTTGCTGCGACTCTACTTCCCGGTCATCACAGATAAGGTTTACAGGTGCATCCATATGAACGATAAACGATTTGCACTTCCAGTGTAGTAATGCGTCAGTGGCACTGTTTAATAAAGTATTTCCTGCAATCTTAAGTACCGAAAGCAGATTACTGTCTTTCATTAGTATGACATCAAGAGAGCCATCGCTGATGCTGATCTCCGGATGTAATGAAAATTCCCCGATACCTATATGTCCTGAATTGGTAATGGTTAATGAAACACCCTTTTCTGTGATTTTTTCACCGTCTATTTCCATACGGTATTCAACAGGCTCAGCAGTACTTACTGTTTTGATAGCAGTGATGCCATAGGCCAGCTGACCTATATTGTCCTTAAGATCCCTGTCAGCAGTAATTACCATATCGGCCATTATGCCAATATTTACCCGCAACAGAAAGGGCTCGCCATTCATAGTGCCCATATCTACCGGTGCAACCTCATAGCTTTCATTTTTCAAAATTTTCAGCGCCTGGGCAGTATCCATGGGCATACCCAATTCTTTCGCCATTACATTAGCTGTGCCCCCTGGTAAAATCGCTAAAGGAAGCTTGCTGCCTTTTAAAACAGCTGCAACTTCTGTAACACATCCGTCCCCGCCATAGACGACTAGAAGATCGGTATGATCCATCACTTCCAACGCAACAACTGCAGGTCCGCGACCCTTGCTGGTAACTACAATATCATATTCACCGGCAAAGTCCTGCATCGCCTTGTTGATCATTGATAATATCGGTTCCTGCTTTGCTGCAGCTGGATTGAGGATAAATGTAATATGGTTAACCGGCATATTTTAGGAATTAAGACTGTGCAAACAACAGCGTTGGTTGATCAAAGTTTAGCACAGAAGGTTACGATTACATTAAGTAATCCTGCTATTTTGTTGCCCGTATCCAGATTTAATGAAATGATAAACTTTTTGCCACTTGCTGCTGCTCCTCTTTGCTGTGAATCAAAAGTTTTGACTTTGGTACAATTTATAGCTAGGTCATTTTTCCTATCTATTGCCCTTTTAGGAAACCTGACTCGTTTGGCTGAGATCTTATCCTACATGTTCTGCCTCCAGTCCGCAAATGTTTGCAAATGGAATCAAGGTTGCTTGCTGCAGATGTGAGAATTACAGGGATAGAGGCAGTGTTAGGGTTGCCATTATAGTATTGTATTAAAAGTTGCTGCCTGCCTAAATACATTGCAGATACAATAGCTGTTGAAACACTTGTTGTCCCTACAGAAATTTTATTTTTATTTTATGTTGACATTTATTTATTAGATATTAAATTCGAATTGTATTATTGTAAATAAATTATCTTGATGATGAGCGAGAAAATAGTAGCGGTATCAAAATACATTGATCCCTGTAGCGATTGGGGATTTAAATGAATATTTGGAACAGAGGCCAACAAGGATTTATTGATTGCCTTTCCCAATGCGCTTTTTCAAGGAAATAAGCCAATAAGCGAGATTACATATAACAAGAATGAGCATAAGGGAAACACCCGCAATGACCGTAATATAGTTTACGATATTTCCTGCAAAGGTAACGAGCACGAACGGTTCATCATTGAGATGCAGCGTATACGCAGAAAAAATTTTGAGGACCGCGCCGTATTCTACGCATGTCGTTGTATTAGTGATCAGGCTCGGAATGAAACAGGGAGTGAATGGGATTATAATCTTAAGAAAGTATATATGATCGGGATCTTAGACAACTTCGTTTTAAATAAACGTCCAAAGGAGGAATATTTTCACGATGCATGCTTGATCTACAGGCGTACTGGTGATTTAGTTTCAGACAAAATTTGGTCTATTTTTGTGGAATTACTTAACTTTAAAAAAGCTGATTAGACCCTTGATAATGAGATGGATAAGTGGCTGTACGTATTAAAATATATGAGTAAAATGGATGAAATTCCAGTTTGCTTGCAACAACCAATATTTCAGAAATTATTCAATATTGCCGAATACATTAATTTAACAAAGGAGGAACAAATGTCATACGATCAGGATTTAAAGAATAAATGGGACAATTACAGTGCCCTTGCCTATGCCAAAGAAGAAGGCGAGAGAAGCAAAGCAATTAGTATTGCGCGTGAGCTGAAAAAAATGGGTTTGCCATTAGACCAAATTGCCGCCGTCATCGAGCTACCTATTGAAGAGATCGTTGATGTTAATCATTCTTAGCAACCTTGTATGCTAAAAATATGCATCCGCCAATCTTTGACGGATGCTTTGTGGCACATAAGATTGGCAGTCGGCACCGCAACTTAAAAAACGACCGTTTTTTGGTAGAAATAAAAATGTGGGTCGATTCCGACCCATACCAAGTTCTTAAGAATTATAAATAAAAGGAGCCTTGTTGAAATATGTGTCCTCAAAAAGCTGTTCAATAAGGAAAGAAGCAATATTTCCAGCATCTATTTTGTTCCCTAAACAATCGTCCAAGTTAACACCCATATGTCCTGCACCACTATTAAAGTTGATAAAGGGTACTCGTGCTATTGTCCAATTGACATTACTGTCTTCCAAAAGGGTATAAGCTTTCTGCCTATCCTCCTGAATTACAGGAAAGTTTGTTTTCATATAATTGGTGGCAATGGTTGTTTCAGGCATATAATGTTGGAGATAATATTTTACTGATTCGTTGACAAATGTCACATGTATTATATGCCAAATGCCCTCTTCATTTTTTTACAGTCGCTCTACTTTTGGGCTCAAGAAAAGGCGGGGTAAAATTGTTCATCCGCCCAGAACAAAAAACTAAACTTATAAAAAATGAGATTAAACAACAAAGTAGCAGTTATAACAGGGGGAAATAGCGGAATAGGATTCGGTATAGCCAAAGAATTTGTAGCAGAAGGTGCAATAGGTACAATTGTAGGCAGAAATGAAGACACCCTGAAAAGCTCCGTAGCCGCACTTGACAACAAATTTATTGGCATCAAATGCGATGTGACGCAGTTGGACAACCTGACTGCCATGTTTGCAGAGACAGAACAAAAATTCGGTAAAATTGATGTGTTAATCGTAAATGCAGGTGGTGCTATAGGTGCAGGTACTGCCGGAAATATGGCTGATGTGACAGAAGACGACTTCGATAAAATAATGAATTTAAATCTTAAAAGTGTTTTTTTTACTGTACAGAAAGCCCTTCCACACTTAAAAGATGGAGCATCGGTAGTGATGGTTGGCTCCCTCACGGCGCACAAACCTTTAGACGGACTAACAACATATGGAGGTGCTAAAGCTGCTATAGTGAATTATGCCCGTTCATTTTCGAAAGACCTGGCCCATAGAAAAATCCGGATCAATGTATTAAGCCCAGGAACAATAGATACGCCAGTTTTTGAAAAGCTTGGCATTGCCGAAGATCTTGCCATGGAGTTGAAACAACATGTTGGTAGTGCCAACCTTATGCAGCGTATAGGTCTTCCTTCAGAAATGGGTAAAGTGGCGGTATTTCTTGGTTCTGACGATTCCTCTTTCGTTATCGGTCAAGAAATCGTTGCCGATGGTGGAGTATACCATTTTTAAATAGTTTTTTACTAAGGGTAAGTACATTTCATCGGCTTACCCTTTTAATAAAATCCATCTGTACATTTGGCTTTTTGTAAAGCCAAAGAAAGCCTTTGGTATTTATTTTTGAACAAACTGACTTCTGATGCGACTAAGTGTCTCCCTCGAAAAACCTAAATAGGAGGCGATCATACGAAGTGGAATACGGTAAAAAATGTCCGGGTAGGTTTTGATGAAGTTCTTATATTTCTCTTCAGCAGAAAAACTGATATTGCTCAGTATCCGACGCTGGCTGGCTTCGAGACTTCGTGCTTTAATCCTTTCAATCATTTCACATAATTTCGGGATAGTCATCTGTAGATTGATATAATCTGCTTGACTGATCAGGATCACTTCCGAATCTTCCAGCGCATCAATGTTACTTCTGGAGGGTACACCATTATTTAAACTTTCCTGGTCGCTCATCCACCAATTCTCTACAGCAAACCTAAGAATATGTTCATTTCCATCTTCACTTACAAAATACAAACGTAGGCATCCTTTTACAACAAAGCAATTGTACACGCAAACATTCCCTTCCTGCAGTAAATATTGTCTTTTTCGAATTTTTTTTTCAATGCTGACCGCTCTCACTGCGGCAATTTCTTGCTCGTTCAGACCCGCTTGTTCAATCAGATATTGTTCAAATTTTTCAAACATTGTTTTTTCTGTGTCACACAAAACTATTTAAAATAGTCATTTATCCTCTACAAATAAAAAAGATGCTATTCTTGTGACGGAATGGCCGCAAAATCAAGATCTTAACCACGCTTTGCAGGTAGTTTAATAACAGAATAAGGCCTAATAAGGCCTATTCTGTTATTAAATTACCCATTAAGTGTAATTGATGAAACATCCTACCTTGCGGCCGGGTATCACTAATTAATTTTTGAAAAACTGGTTACTTCGCAAATTCACTCCAACCTATTCCGTCAAACATTTCTTGTTTATACGCAGGTTTGGAGTCTAAATATTTTTGTTCAGCACCAAGGCCCATACGGTTTACAACAACACTATTAGGACGGTTTCCTGGTTTAATGTTGATGATTTCAAGAACGGCATCAGCAATTTCCTGTGGATCAGCTTTTGTTCGTTCTATATTGGCAACCATCTCGCCACCAAATCTATTAGCTGCAGCAGCAGCCTCCGGACCGTATGATTCCATAATATCTGTTTTGTCAGCGCTGAATCCAGCTGCCTTACTATCTATTCCAGTTGGGAATGGTCCTGCCGGGATGGTGACAATCTCAATACCATATGGTCTAACCTCGGTTCTTAAACCTTCTGCCAAACCTTCTGCTGCGAATTTTGACATTGCATATGGCGTCACAAATGGCGCTGCAAAAATACCCAATCCGCTTGTGATGTTAATTATTAAGCCTGAGTTGTTTTGGCGCATAGATGGCAGTATGGCTTGCGTTGTGCGTACGGTACCCCAAACGTTGATATCGAAAATAGCTTGCATTTTAGCGATTGAAGTTGCTTCGAAAAGACCAAAGCCTACAACCCCTGCGTTATTTATTAGAATATCTAAGTGGCCGTATTTTTTAAGAACTGATTTGATACCATCTTTTACTGATACTTCATTTGCGATGTCCAACTCAACCACGTCCACATTATCAATTGCAGCTAATTCTTTTGCAACTTCTACATTTTTTGTAGTTGCATTGCGCATAGTGGCAATAACGCTGTGACCTTCAGCGGCAAGTGTTTTTACTATTAATTTTCCAAAGCCTGAACTTGTTCCTGTTACTAAAATTGTTTGAGACATTATCATTTGTATTACGTTCTCAGTTTATTCTGGGACAGGGCAAAGGTGGAAACAATGCGGGCCTGGAAGCGACGGCATATGACGCAAAACATGCGTGATAAATGTCACATCTATGATTACTTAAAAAGATACGTCCAATCACGCAGAAGCTTATATTTCATTCTGATCGCACAATCCAATATGCTTGTAATGAGTTCAGATGTCTACTGGGCACCTAGCGTTGATTGCACGATGTATGGGCAGAAAGGGTAACTATTGGGACAATGCAGTTGCAGAACAGATACTATTTGCCTTCCATAATCTCATAATTTTCTGCAGTAATTTTCAAAGTAACAGTTGAGTTCTGTATTTTACTTTTCTCATCTTTTCCTTTAAATTCAAAAAAATTAGCATTTTTAACTTTTAGCGTTTGCTTTGATGCATTATAAACTATCGCGTCTGCAACTAAGGTAATATCTTTTAACACGACCTTCGCATCACCAAATAACGAAATTATATTCTTGTCATTAGAATACTTAGTCGAATCTCTTGCATAATACTTTATTGCTGGTAAGCTATCAGGCACCGTGGAGAAAGAGTTTACTGAATAATTAGACAAATGTGCTTTATCCCCTATAAAGCTTAATAAGCTGCATGCAATGAACGGGATAAATAAGTAGGTTAAGATTTTCATAGTTGTCAAAATTTGTTTGCTAAACCATTAAGGTACATGTAATTAATAAAATAACCAACATCTGGGTTAAAAGAAATCAGAGCAAAAGACAAATCTTAGTTTTGAGGGAGTTCAAGAAGGCATTGAACTAGTTGCGCTAAAAATGAAAGACGCGGATATGCCATTGGATCAGATTTCAACTTTTACAGGGCTTACTATCGAACAACTAGCAGATCTTAATCATTCTTAGCAACCTTGTATTCTAAGAATATGCATCCGCCAAACTTTGACGGATGCTTTCTGGCACATAAGATTGGCAGTGTGAATCCGGAGCCCTTGAGTATACTCATCTAGATTATGGATCACTACTATCTGCCTAAATTGCCGACTTTAGGATGATGCTAGCTTCACATTCACAACACGTGACACATCGGGTGGGGGATAGGTAGAAGCATTAACGCTATATTGTAACCACAATGTGTTCCATAGTAGGTTTAAAACCGTAGATTCTTTAGCATGATTCTTTCAAATACCAATTCTGCCTTGCTATTTTCGTACAAGACACCAACGGACTTTTCATCAATACTGGTCAGGCAGGAATATCCTCTTCCTTTTCCTTGATCCAGAACAATTTTTTGAGTCCACTTCATACCTTCATCATTGCTTACTTTAATAGTTAAGTTGCTGCGTTCAGTCTTCATCGCCGGGTTGCAAAATATCAACAATGATTTCCTGTTGTTACCCTGTTTATAGTCATGCCTGATGATGCTGGCCATGCATGTAGGCTCTATCAGTTCATGATGAGAAGTAGGATGCTCCTTCCAGGTTTGTCCCAGATCCGTGGTGATGGCGATTGCCCTGCCATTCCGGTCGCTGAAGTCGTTTCGGTTTGAATTTGCCCTCATGTTCAGCATGAGGCTTCCGTCAGATAATTCGACAGCCATATTTTCTGTAGTCTGCTCTTCAACTGCCGGATTACCAGCCTGCCATGATTGTCCATGATCTTTACTCACAAGTACCGTTGAAAATGGTTTACCCCTCTCATCGCGGCCCTGTGCAGGAAATACCAAGGTTCCATCTTTCAAAGTTATACCAGCGCCAGGTGCCGGTGCAAATAGCCACCATTCCTTTTTCTTGACCATGGAAGTCAGGTTAACTGGCTCCTCCCAGGTAACACCGTTATCAACACTCCTTGTCAAAAGAAACTGAGCTGTCTCTTTTTCACCAAATCCTGACTGAGAACCCCTTCCCTTCCATTGATGGTTCCAGGCTTCGCTATGCTCATTTAGTCCTTCAGTCCATTTTCCTTTACTGTCCAGCACTCCATGCATCCAAAGGGCTGCCACATAAATAGTTCCACTCTTACGGTCAACCAAAATACATGCATCAGAAATGCCGTTGTATTTTTCGGGCAATCCTCCCCATGTTCCTCTATCAAGGATAATCTGCATAGGCAACCATGACTTCCCTTTGTCAAGGCTTCGGGAGATCCCGATATCTATATTTCCCTGAAGGTCTTTATGGCTATCATGGCGTACATCATAAACTGCAATTAATGTTCCGTCGGTAGTCGTAGCAAGACCTGGTATACGATATGTTGATACTCCATCCAGACCGCTGCGCCTTACTACAATTGCGGTACAACCCTTATAATTCTTCTTTTGGAGCTCTTGTGCAACAGCAAAAAAGGGGAATAGCAGGGCAATGGCGAGAATTCGATATCTGATCATTTTCATAGGTACTTTAATTAGTGAGTTGTAGACTTAGCGGATAATGGTCAGATATATGATCCGTATCATCGTCATAAATTACCTCAGCAGACAATGCCTTCCTTCTCGCAGCTTGATTTAACCAGAGGTAGTCTATCCGTATTTTCATTTTGAAAGGAGCATCATGGCTTTTGGTGGGCATCGTATATTGAAAATCCTCGTGAAACAAATTCACTGCGTTTGAAAATCCCGCTTCTTTCATTTTGCCTGTCACCTTATAGTCAAAGTTCAGTCCATTGAGATTACGTATCTCAGGATTGCCACCTTCCCTTTTAATTTGGGCTGACAGCGCCTCCTGGCTATAAAAAATACTATCCTGTGCCAGATAGGAATTAAAATCACCAGCAATGACCACTGGTACTGACTTTTGTGAAAGTGCTGCGGCGGCAAGGATTTCAGCTACCTCGCATAGCCTTTTCTCCCGGTTGAATGGTGAAAGATGCACTGCAAAAACATTTATCCCCGCTATATTGGCGGATATATAGCCATGCCACATGTTATCCAGCACCTTTTTGACGTTTACAATAGGAAACCTGGACGAGATTGCTACAGGATAACCATGCTCCTTTGCGATAACTGCATAGGGATGGCCATAGCCAGCAGCAAATTTTTCTATTTCGATTTGCGAAAACCCATTCATTTCCTGATAAAAAACGATATCCGGTGATTCTCTCCTGATCCACCGATCAAATCTTGCCATATTCTGAAGATCGTGCTGCAGACCTTTCAGCACATTGTAACTGATTATCTTCAGCTGTACCTTCTGTGCCTTGGCGCTGTAGCCCAGCAATAGGTATACAAATAAAACCATGAAAAATCGTATCATCATTATCAGGAATAGAATGGGTTGTATTTATAAATTACCAGCCGGGGTTTTGCACCATTGCAGGATTAACAGATATTTCCCCGCTTGGGATTGGCAGTAGCAAATGACGCTCTGTAGTATTGTTACCAGCGATGGCACCATAAGCATAACTTCCACCACCGGTAGTAAACTGGGTGGCAATATCCTTCATTCTTGAAACATAAATTCCCCAGCGTACCAGATCTGTTCTGCGCATTGCTTCGAAACATAACTCGCGTGAACGCTCATCCTGTATCATTGCCCTAAAAGCTGTCTGGCTCATACCAGCAGGTATATCTGCCAGGGAGCTTGCTGCATTTAGAGGAAGGTTATAAGCCCTCCGTCTCACCATATTTACAGCTGCATACGCTTCTGCAGATGGCGCTCCATTCGCTTCATTATCAGCTTCGGCAAGCATTAATAGTACATCAGAGTATCTTAGGAGTGGGAAATTAATCGGTGTATAATTTTTATCCTTCGGATATACTGTTTCATAAGACCTTCTCCATTTTGTGGCATTCCTGTCATAGATCCTGTTGGCAGCGATGTAAGTCCTTTTTGCATTGGCATCATATGTAAACTTGCCGCAATTCCAGTCCCTTCTTGTATCACCGTTGCCATATAGACGAAACAGACGTTCGGTAATGCGCAGGTTTCCATAGCAGTACCCGGTATCTGCAAAGTTGTTACCGGTAAATCTGACCCCAATATTATTGCCTACGCGGCCATTCGAAACATAGCCATCTGTGCGGTTACCTTTCTGTTCAGATTCCCACATCGACTCCCTGATGTCATATTTATCCTGTGCCTGATTCACAAATAACTGGCTGTATCCGCTGGTATTGTCGCCATCCGCTTTGCCTACAATAGCCGTGATAAGGCTATGTTCACCAGAATCCCTTACCCTTTTCGCCCATTTAAGTGCTTCCGCATAACCAGTTTTCTCCTGTACTGGATTTCCTGCCATCGTGAGGTATACCCTCGCCAATATTCCCTGAACGGTCGTTTTGGCAACACGGCTGGCATGATTGAATTGTTTTGAGGTATAAACTTTGGCTTCCGCTTCTGTCATATCCTTGATGATTTGCGCATAAACCTCTTTTGCGGTAGCACGCGGGATAGTAACATTGTTCACATCACTAGTGGGCTCGATCTTTAGAGGTACGCCACCATAGTAGGTTACCAAAGTAAAGTAGTAGTAACCTCGCAGGAACAGGGCCTCACCAAGGATAGCTTGTCTTTTTGTTTCGTCAATTGGTGCAGTATTGACATTGGCAATCAATGTATTTGCCCTTTCAATGCCGATATAACATTGCTGCCAGAGGTTGTTCACGTCAATGCTGGTAAAATCAAAATTGTTTACCCATACGCCTGTCAGGCTGGAAGCTACCGAACGAAAGTGTTCATCCGTTCCGGCGCCAATCTGGTCCCAGAGCGCATCTCCATACATCGGAGCGCTGGATAACGGCTGGTACACCCCTGCCAGTACCTTCAGAAGATTTTCTTCAGAATTATAATAAGCATCCGTAGTCAGAAAGTCTGTCGGTTTGGTATCTAGAAATTTTTTACATCCGGAAACTAATACTAATAGTGCCAGCGATGCGAGGAATAAATATTTTTTCATGAGTAGAAGCTAAAAAGTTAAGTTTGCGCCAAGCACCATGGTTCTGGCCCTGGGGTAAGAAGAAAAATCAAATCCTGGAGTTAGCACAGAATTGTAAGTGCTTACTTCAGGATCGGATCCTGAATAATTGGTCCAGGTCAGCACATTCTGCGCAGATGCATAGACCCTGATATTAGCGATCTTCAGCCGCTTCAGCACAGTCTTTGGCAATGTATAGCCCAGTGCAAGCGTTTTCAGACGTAAATATGATCCATCTTCAACAGTGCGGGAAGAATAACCACCACCGTAGAACCCATTGGTACGGAAGTTTTTGCTGTCAGTATTTTCCGGAGTCCAGCGGTCTTCATAAGAGGCAAATTGGTTGAGATATACTTTATTAAAAGCATTACCCTCAAACACCAAACGATTAATGTTCTGGATATCATTTCCATATGACCATTGTAAGAAAACATTCAGGTCAAAACCTTTATAAGTGAAGGTATTGTTAAATCCTCCAGTGTGTTTTGGAAGACCGCGGCCAATAACAGTATAATCTGAAGCATCTACAAGGTTGTCTCCATTTAGATCTTTATACTTGATATCACCAGGCTGTATTCTCTCTCTTGTGTTACCATTAGTCGTCACCTCATTTTTCAATGTATAAACGCCAGCCGCGTTTCTGTTAAAGTCGCTTATCTGATAAATGCCGTCCCAAACCAATCCGTACATATTTCCTACCGACTGGCCCACTTGTGAAACGTACGCAGGAAGACTTTGCCAGTTATTATCCCATACGATTGCTGTAGTAAGCGACTGTTGTCCTTCGGTAAGTTCCAACACCTTGTTTTTATTAAAGGAGATATTGAAACTTGCTGACCAGTTAAAATCTTTGGTTTGTATGGGGTTACCACCCACCGTCAGCTCCAAACCACGGTTTTGCATGCTCCCGATATTTTTGAACGCACTGGTGTAACCGGTAGAGTAAGGTAACGTGGCATTCAGCAAAAGGTCAAATGTTTTTTTATGGTACACGTCTGCGGTGAAAGTCAGGCGGTCTTTAAAAAAACCAAGATCCAGCCCCATATCATATTGTTCAGTTGTTTCCCACTTCAGGTTGTTATTTCCTGGAGCCAAAGGAATAATACTGCTTTGGTAGTTATTATTAAATACGTAAGTGTTTTGAATAGGCAAGCCATATGACGGCAGGTAACCATAATCACTTACCCTGTTGTTCCCGGTTTTGCCATAACTCATACGGAATTTAGCATCCGATACAACAGGTAGCACCTTCATAAAATCCTCATTGATAATTCTCCATGAAACTGCTGCTGAAGGAAAGTATGCCCAGCGGTTGCTTACGGGGAATTTTGACGACCCATCGGCACGATAGGAAGCCGTAAGGTAGTATTTTGACTGATAATTATAATTTGCCCTGGCAAGGAAAGACATCATCCGCCAGTTAGAACTGTTCGCTATGGTTCTTACCGGTAGCAGGCTTCCTTCATCAAGACCACTCAAGCCAAGCGCCTCATTTGGAAGATTGGATGCACCAAACTGGAAAGCAGAAGATTTCCCGCCCTGCTCAGTTACACCAGCCACCACATTAAAATTATGTTTTTGTTGTATTGATTTGCTCCATGTAAGGATATTTTCATTTACCCAGGAACTGCTCTGACGGTTTTGCACATACCCGTTTACTCCGTAAGAGGCTCCCCAGGTAGTCCGTACACTACCATAAAGCGTATTTGAATTGTTAAAGGCATCAAACTCTGTTTGTGTATCATAAACGCCTCCAGTTATCCTCAAAACTAGTTCCGGAAGGATAGCATACTCTGCATAAGCATTAGCCATCAGGTTCTTGGAACTCGTATTCCGCACCAGGTTTTGCTGGTTGATGATCGGATTGACCCTGTAATCTGTGGTAAGGTCAATTGATGGATCAAACAATTCATCCTCAATGCCGGCAGCATCGCGCTGTGCATTGACGGGTCTTGATCCATATACACTATATAAAAGTGTAGTAGCTACATTACCTCCTGATTCCGAGGGACTAATACCTGATTTTTGCAGGTAAGAGTAGTTGGTATTGATGCCTACTTTTAACTTGTTACTCACCTTCTGATCAATCACCATTCTGCCCTGGTATCTTTTATACATTGAGTTGATGATCACTCCATCCTGATCATTAATTGATCCGGAGACAGAATACCGGGTATTATCATTCCCTCCGTTAAGAGAAAGTGAATAGTTCTGGAAAGGGGCATTGCGCAGTATCTGGTCCTGCCAGTCAATGGCCTCAACATTACGATAGTCTTCCAGTGTTTTGCCATCTCTCAGGTACAGACCCGCAGGTGACGTACTGTCTGCAGCATTGGGGTTTCTCTCAATTTGATATTTTATGAACTCATATGGAGACATCATATCAAAACGGTTGATCGTATTCTGGGTGCCGTAAAAGGCATTAAAACTCAATTGAGGAATTCCGTTTTTTCCTTTTTTGGTCGTCACCATCAATACTCCGTTAGCTCCCCTGGCACCATAGATAGCAGTAGCAGATGCATCCTTAAGCACTTCAATGGATTCAATATCATCTGGGTTGATCATGTTCAGATCCGGATTTTCTGTTGGGAACCCATCGATCACAATCAGCGGAGAATTGTCCTGGGTAATTGAGTTATTTCCCCTGATGACAATGTTATTGGCCGAACCGGGTTGTCCGTCCACAGAACTCACCTGTACACCAGCTACCCTCCCGGCAAGAAATTCATCCAGAGACCTTACCGGAGCTTTTTTAGCATCTTCAAGGTTTACTTTAGCCACAGCACCTGTTACATCAGCTTTTCTTACTGTTCCATACCCAACAACTACCAGTTCATCCAGCGATGAGGTGCTGCTTAGCAGCCTAACATTGATCTCACGTCTGCCTTGTATAGCCAGTTCTTGTTTAACATAAGAGATACTGTTAAATACCAGCACAGCATTCTCGTTTGCCATGATGCTGTAGGCTCCCTGTCCATTAGTAATTGTGCCAGTCCTGGCGCCTTTTACGGTAACAGTTACACCTGGAAGTGGTAATCCATCGCCGTCAGTTACTATACCGCGGATTTCAGTTTGCTGTACTGCCAGATTTTCTATTGAAGAGGGCAGCAGGTCTGATCTTTCCTGTTTAGTAATGATAATCATATCATCGACTACCTGATAGCTCAGTTGATTTGGATTTAACAATGTACTGAGCACATTAGACAATGGCTCTGCCTTACTGCTCAAATGCACATTCTTGGCCTTTTCTACCAATTGCTGACGATAGGCTATTTTGATGCCTGTTTGTGCAGAAAGAATATTCAAAGCCTGGGCAAGAGTAGTTTTGTTCAGATGAATACTGACAGGCTGGTTGATTTTTACCTGACTATAAATTGGTGCTGCCGCAGCAAGGTTGCACAGGCAAAAGACCAACGAATTTATGACGATACCATATTTCATAAAAACCAGGTAATAGTTTAGCACTCTACTAAAACATAGAGATTTTTTCATAATTTTATCAAATAATAAGTTTATAAACACCGTGTACCCCTCAGATTCTCAGGTCGGCGGGGGTGCACATTTTTTTTATTTAGAACGTCTGTTCTTCATCTGTCCCTTACAGATGCTTTTCTGTTGCTATTTTTTCATGATCGTTTTTAGTTAACTGGTTATCAAATTAGTTGCAGTGAATATCACTTATCATATAAGTTCCATCCTTATAAATAAGTTGGGCGTCAAGCACAGTTGTTAAAATTCTTAAAGTTTTAGCAAGTGGTTCCTGATTAAAGTTTACCGTTATCAGGCAGTCTTGATTATCTGCTACCTTCAACCTTATAGCATGCTGTCGCTCAATTTCTTCCACTACCTCTCTCACGCTCGCTTGATTGAAGATAAGATTTCCGGTTTTCCAGGCTACTGCATCGTTTGCTCTGGCCAACGTCTGGGCCTTCGAAAAGTGATGGTTGGCATAGATAGTTTGCTGACTCGCATTTAGAAATACTATATTCTTTGGTTTTTGTTTAGCCTTTGGCTGCTGATATACTGCAACACGCCCGCTAATAACGGTTACTCTTGTTTTCCCCCTGTTTTTGTGCGAGCTGATATTAAATTTGGTTCCCAGCACCTGGGTAACCGTTCCATTAGAATAGATAAGAAAAGGCCTTTTCTTATCGTGTTTCACATCAAAGTAAGCCTCACCTTCGAGGCTCACCTCTCTTTTTCCGGTTGTAAAATGCTCTGGATAACTAAGCATGCTGCCGGCATTCAGCAACACTTCCGTACCATCCTCAAATTGCACCTTTAGTTTTTGTCCAGGCATAGCTATGCGTTTGAGCATTACTGTTTCGCTCGGCTGGTTGCTGTGTATGGTTCTGAATTTGTACAGGCCAAAAATACTGAGGATCGCTATACAGGCTGCATAAGGTAAAAGCCTTTTAATGCCACTTATTGCTTTCCGCCTCGCTAGCGTTTGATTGATGCGGGTTAAAACTTCCTCTTTATTAAAATCTGCAGGATGTTGTTCTCCGCCTTGCTGCAGATGCTGAAAATATTCTTCTATGTTGGCATGAACTTCCTGAGAAGGAAATTCATTTTTTGGCTTTTTAATATCTTTCTTTTTCATTGAACTTGCCTGTATAATGCAAATTCATGACCTTGCCCCCAAAGGGATTAGAAAATAAAATTAAATAGTAGAAGTGAAAGGAAATAGTCCTGCAGTGAGGGTCTAAGTTTTCTCAGTGCGATTGTGATTTGATTTTCAACTGTTTTTATAGCAATTCCTTTTAAGGCAGCAATCTCTTTATGTGAGCGGTTCTCCACCCTGCTGAGTGTATATATCTCCCTGCATTTTTCCGGGAGATGCTTCAGCTGCCTGTTTACTATTGATGAGATTTCCTTTTTACTAATCATATCTTCAACAGAATCATTTTGCAATCCCAGTTCAAGGGTAGATATGTCAATAGTAATTTTTTTAGATCTGATATCCAAAAATACCCTGTTCTTTAACGCAAGAAATAGATATGGGGCTAAATGAAGAATGTTATGGCTATCTCTTTTTAACCAGAGATCGATAAAAAGATCGTGAATGAGGTCTTCACAAGCTGGCTTGTCCCTCAGCAAATTAAAGGCAGCTGTGTATAGCTTTCCAGAATATTTTTCATAAATTACCTCTAAAGCACCGGGGTTACCTTTAGCCAGTTGTTCTGCAATCTCGTGATCAGAAGAGTGTAATAAGTCATTGCCAATCATATTCCTATTCCCTCAGCGAAGGTATCATGATCAGATATCTATAAGATTACGATAATGTTAAATTAGATGTATAAGTACCACTGTTTTTCTAAATGGCTTCTTCACCGGACGACCAATCCGCACTAAAACCGCCCATTCTCTGATGATACATTTCATTTCCGGTATGCATCCTATAAAGCTTGGCGAACCAATGACCTCACGATCATTGATACACTTTTTAGTCCAGACTAGCAGGATATACCGATGGCTCCAGGGCAAAAGGAAGGATCTGAAGGGTTAAAAAATCTGATCACTTTTTTCCACCAAACCTTTCGGGACATAGAAATAACCATGCAAGACATATTCGGCACTGCCGAGCGTATTGCAGTGCGGGGGGAAATTACTTTTAGCATGACAAGGAATTTATGGGCATTTCACCTGTAAACCAAAAGGTAAAAATATCTATGCTGGAATTACATCATCTTAAAGATGGCAAGATTACACATACCTGGCACCTTGAAGATTGGTTTGGGTTGTTGATGCAAAGCCGTTCATCAGAAAACCTTAATCGTCCTAACCATGAATGAGGGGGCACCTAGTTAAACGAGTTTCGGAACTGCAAAGGAGAAACGTTGGTTTTTGACTTAAATAATTTGGTAAATGATTGGGGATGCTCGAATCCAAGTGCATAAGCAATTTCGCTTATTGATAAATCGGTACCTGACAATTTTTCCTTTGCTTTTTCTATCAGTTTACCATGAATGTGTTGTTGTGTACTTTCCCCGGTTAATACTTTCAATACGTCACTTAAATAATTGGGTGAGATATTTAACGTATCTGCAATAAACTGAACAGTTGGTACCCCCTTCGCATTTAGATCATCATTGAAATATTTTGCTAGCGCATCTTCTAAACGATTAAGGATTTGATGATTTGTTTTTTTGCGGGTAATAAACTGGCGATGATAAAACCTTTGTGAAAAATTGAGCAGTGTTTCAAGTTGTGAAATGATAATTTGCTGGCTGAACCTGTCAATATTGCCTTGATATTCCTGCTTGATATTTTTAATAATGCTTACAATCTTTTTCTCTTCCTTCAAAGAAAGACATAGCGCCTCATTCACATTATAACCAAAGAATTCATATTCCTTTATAATTTTAGCCAAAGTCGTATTCCATATGAAATCCGGATGAATTAATATGATCCATCCGGAAGGCTTAAGTGTTTCACCTTTTTCGGCCTTGATAGTAAAAACCTGATCAGGTGCTATAAAAAATAGGATACCTTCATCAAAATCACACTCCTGCTGGCCATATTTGAACTTTGCATTAGAGATTCGTTTGAGATAGATGGAATAGAAATTGAATATATAACTTACCGGTACGTTAAAGGGCTTCTGTATAAAAGATTCAAAATTTATTACACTTATCAATGGATGTTCGGGTTTTGGGAGACCCATAGCCTGATGACATTGGCTAATAGTTTTTATTCTGGTTGGCAGCGGATTTGTCATCACGATATAATCATTTTATGAGCTGGATTTTATAATTCAGCAGCTTCAAGTTCTAATATAAGCTACTATCTAAGTTAGCGCAAATACAATTACCAAAAGAGTTAATATTTTGTACTTATTCCTTATACATGGATCATAAATGCGGCAAGCATGATCAACGCAAAATAATCGTTGCTAAGACATCATACTGGTGAGATGGGTATGAGAATATCCTGGGTTTACATCATAACTTCACTAACCTGAACGATGGGGTGGCTATTGGTAAAGTTTGGCATATCACTGATTATCTTTTCGGCATTACGGCCAAACGCTTTTTCAAATTCCTCAACAGAATTAAAATACATATGTCCCATGGCGATATAAACTGCAGGAGCACCGGCGGCTCCACTTAGGCCTTTTTCAACTGTAACGCCTATAAGAGTATCGCCTAATAGCCCGCTCACCAAGGGACCATGTGTGTTACAATAATAGTCCATGTCAAATATTACGTCGTTTCCGTTTGGATACATCACGCTAACTTTAATCATACCTTTTTTCATTTTATTTAATTGTTGTTAATAAATTGCTACTGAACGCGCGGCCATACCCATTGCTTCAATATTGTTTTGCCACTTGATCTTACTGTTGATGAGAGTTACCCAATGACTTTTTTGTATTAAATCCTTGCTAAGTCGCTTGCTGATATTCCCTAAGAACCTGTGACTATGATTTCATTTAGGCAAATGCCTATGTTATATTACATTGACAAGTGCAAAAATGAGCTATAGAATTCCAGATTTATTAACCGATTCTCTGAATTACTTAGCCAAAAGAGGAAAACTCTAAAAAGCATTAAAAATTAAATTTCCTGATTATTTGATAAAATGATAGCTGCCTGCCTTTAGCTAGTCCGAATTAGCTTGCTGTGCTTTTAGCAAATCAAATTCCCTGTGGAAAACGCTTTCTTAACTTCTGCAGTCACCAGTGTTTCCAGTAGTGTGATATCCTCAACCGGCCTGATATCCTTTATAGTCATGGAAAGAAAATCCGATTTACTATAACCGTAGTGCGCAATTGCTGCCAGGTTAATATCCTTGAATGCATAATCCTCAAGGTCGTATACCCACTGAGGAAGTGGGCTGCGGTTAAAAAGTTCCTGATATTGCTGTTTCCCTACGCTTAATTTTTCATCAGCCTGTTTTCGTGCGGTTATGTCTTTAAAGTATAGTGACAAGCCATCTTCTGAAGGAAAAGCAGATACCTCCAGCCACTTGCCAAGCCGATCATAATAGTTTTCTCTATGCATAGAAACATTGTTGTCCATGGCCCTTTGGTAAACGGTAGCCGAAGCAGCCGGTACTATCTCTCGGTACGCTTCCCAGAAATTCTTCCCCTCGATGAGTTCGCGCGGTAATTCAAGGATTCGCTCAGCTTCACCGTTCCAATAAGTAACCATCCAGTTTCTATCTACTGCGAAAAAACCATCCGTGATACTTTCTAAAATACTTACCATCTTTCTATGATGCGCGTCAATTTGAACTCTCTGCTGCTGCAGTTCATGTTGCGACTGCACTACAGACGTCACGTCTTTTGCTATCAAATAAATACCAACCACCTGTTGGTTAGATACTATAGGTAGATGAGTAAGGAAATTTGTAGTCAAAAGAATTGAACGCACATTTACCAATAACCATTGGTTTACTGTATCTGGAACTACCAGCCCTGGTTCGCCCTCACTTTCTGGAATTTTTGATAGTACCAGCAAGAAATGGATCTTGCCTTTGAGATACCCTAGCCTGGAGCAAATGAAAGGTTATCCATACATCTGGAAATTCGAACTTGATAACCAAAGTGATTTTAAGAAGAAAAAATACGGTTTAATTGATGTCAAGACAGGAAATATCATTCTCGAGCCTGTTTACACCACTTTAACTGCAGAGGGAAAAGCGGGCATTTATAATGCAGAAAAATGGGAAGGGTTTTATATTAACCCGATCACGGTTAACGAATATAGAGAATCTAACTAACTTCAGCAACTTATTCATTATAAACTGGTGTAGAGGGCAATGATAGGATGAGATTTCCTTTTACTGAATGTGTTACTGCCTTAACCTACAATAATTTATAAACATTATTATTCCTCATTTGTAATAACACAATGAAGGAGTACATATTTGATGGTGAGTTAGCTGGTAAGAGACGTAAACTAAGCATTTGGGAAAATCCGGATGATACGTTCTCTATATATTGGGACAGCTATTTTCTTGGTAGTATGTACATTGAATATATCGAAAACCTAAGTGCTACTGTGTGGGTCAGTAATTATAATTATTTGGAACCATACATCCGTGTACTTGGCGAATTTATTGAAATGTGCAAGTTTGAAGATGATGATTATGAAGAACAGTAATATTATTTAATATTTTATAACAATCCTTTATGCACTATTTGGGTTAACCAGGCTATCTGAGCATCACTTTGAGGAAACTTTCCAAATACAAGTACCTCTTGCTCAAAACTAATAAAAGCAACATTGAGTGTCTCTGCTAAGAACTGGATATCTTCTTCTTTCAACTCAGCAATATCCTTATTTTCTATTCCCCAATTTATAATCTGCTTTATAATGGTAACCTGTTCCCCGGCAAAACCTCTAAACTTGAACATAAAGCCCGATGGATCTAATCTTAGATCGTCTATCGCTAATTTATATTGTAGCACAATTTGCCGAAGGTTTTTCAATTTGGTGATATTATAGGATTCCATATTTGCCGAAAAAGAGCGCCTTTTACTAATGGTGGCTTCACTTTCTTTTATGCACTTCGAAAACATCTTATCGCACACTGCATCCAATACCTCCTCTTTATTCTTGAAGTAATGATATAGTGTGCTACGCGCTTTCTTACACTCATCAGAAATATCCTGCATAGATACCCTAAGGTAACCGTAGCGCTCAAAGACGGCTTCTGAAGCAGAGATAATCTCTTCTTTTACTTTATCATATTCTACTCTCTTCATGGTCGACAAAAATACAAAATTTGTTCATGACATAGAGGCTTTTACATGAATTTTATTCTTAAATGCTATTTAGTTCCGATTTTGACATTCAAATTGAAAATATTATAAAAACAAATAATGTATATTTGTCGACAGATGTTCTGTTAAATATATTTACGTTGTTAATCAATCAAGTAGGCCTTCGTATATATGTTTTCAATAAAACACTGTGTAAATATTCTCGACAATAAAACATAAAACGTTCAATTAGCCCAATGAAAACAACAATCACACTAGCCGGAGCAGTATTTACTGCCTTATGGTTTACCGGCTGCGCCAACAGCACAAAGCTAAAGTCAACCCCGGATACCTTGGCTGTACAAGTAATTAACTTGACAGATGCAGCTTCTGCAGTCAATGATGGTATTGTTTACGATGGAACCCTTGAGGCAGAAAAGACAATTGACCTGAGTTTTCAGGTTTCAGGAACCATTTTATCATTTCCTGTAAAATCTGGTGATTATGTAAAAAAGGGCCAGCTGGTGGGATCTGTCGACGAAACCATTTACCGTAACCAATATAACGGACAGCTGGCACAGGCTAAGTTGGCAAAGGAAAATTATACACGTGTCAACGAGGTCTTTAAAAAAGGCAGTATTGCCGAAATTAAAATGCTCGAGGCCAAATCCAACTATGAACAAGCCAACTCAGCTGCCCGTGCAACATACCAAAATATAGTCCATACCCATCTTTATGCACCTGTAAGTGGATACATTGGGAATAAGAGTGCAGAAGCGGGAGCAGTAGCAAGTCCTGGCCAACCCGTATTGCAATTGTTAGATACCCGTTCGGTAAAGGTCATGGTTGCGGTTCCAGAAAGTGAAATTAACCAATACAAAGCTGGTACCCCTGCAACAATTACAATTGAAGCGCTGGGTGTTCAGCCTTTACAAGGTAAAGTTACCGAAGTAGGCGTTCTGGCATTAAATGGCAGCGCAAATTATAATATCAAAATAGCTTTGCCCAATAACAATTTAACGTTAAGGCCGGGCATGCTTTGTAAAGTTTCGTTTGGTGTAGCTGCAGGTAGAAATGCAAAAATAACTGATGCCAAAGAAATAATTATACCCGTACAAGCTGTTCAGGTAGATGAGAAAGGGACAAACTTTTTATACATCATGAATGCCCAGCATAAGGCAGTGAGGAAAAATGTAATTACGGGCCAGCTTTACAGTAAGGGCATTACAATCAAATCCGGGCTTTCAGGTAACGAGCAAGTCATTACCTCAGGTTACCAGAAGCTTGCCGATCAAACTCCTGTAATCGCAAGCAAATAAGCGCAGATCATGAAAAAGAACTCAAATTTGATTGAATGGGCAATACAGTACCATGTATTCCCGCTTGCATTATCGGCCATACTCGTGATACTAGGTTTATTTGGGCTATTTAATATGCCAAGAAACGAGTTTCCTGATTTCACTATCAGGCAAGGTGTAATTGTAGGCCAATATCCTGGCGCCTCATCCAAACAGGTAGAAGAGCAGTTGACCAAAAAAGTAGAGGAATACCTGTTCAGTAATAACGAAGTAAATAAGAAAAAAACCTATTCCTTTTCACGTGATGGCTTGATGTACATCTTTGTTGAAGTGGCGGATAATCAAAATGCCATTCAAACCAAAGCATTTTGGAACAAGATAAAAAACGGGATGCTGGTACTACAAAGTCAACTCCCTAAAGAGGTCAAAGGGTTCTATATTGACAGTGATTTCGGGAATACCTCCGCACTGCTGATGGCAGTAGAATCAAAGACACGTCCGTATAAAGAACTCCTTCGTAATGTTGAAGATATAGAGGCAGAGTTAAGACAGGTACAGGATGTTGCCAAAATATCCCATACGGGCAATCTTAATGAGCAGCTAACTGTTTATGTAGATAACAACAAACTCCTGCAAAAAGGCGTGTCTGTTAGTAATGTAATGCAGGTACTGCAAAATGAAGGTGCCATTAGCGCTACAGGTAAAGAAGAGGGGGCTGTGATAGACATGCCAATTCATTTAAGTACTTACTATAAAACGGAAGCTGAAATTGCTGAACAGATTATCAGGCAGGATGCAAACGGCAATTCAATTCGTTTACGCGATGTGGCGACGCTGAAACGCGAATATGATGAGCCTGAAAGTTATGTAACATCTAATGGTACCAAATCCATTGTGATATCCCTGGAAATGATTAACGGCAAAAATATTGTGCAGTTTGGTAAAGAACTGAAAGAGCACATTGAGAAAGTAAAACAGCATCTTCCGGCAGATATTCAATTGGTAAAACTAGCCGATCAGCCGGAGGTGGTGGATGATTCGATCAGTCATTTCATGAAAGAATTCGCTTTCGCATTGATCGGTGTAGTGTGCGTTGCACTGCTTTTGCTACCCTTTCGGGTTGCGGCGGTTGCTGCAGCAACAATACCAATTACAATAGCAGCAACGCTTGGTATCATGTATATGGCCGGTATTGAACTGGATACCGTTACCCTTGCTGCTTTGATTGTAGTATTAGGTATCGTAGTAGATGACCCTATTGTCGTGATTGATAACCATGTAGAAAAGCTGGATCATGGCATGTCTGTTTGGGATGCAGCTATCAGTAGTGCCAAGGAATTGTTTCCTTCGGTGTTTACCGCTACGCTGGCCATCTCTGCTACTTTCATCCCCCTTGCATTTTTTATGACTGGGACAGCAAAAGATTTTATACGGCTATTCCCGGTAACGATTATGATTGCCTTAACACTATCGCTGCTGATTTCCATGATGGTGGTGCCCTATTTTAATACACTATTTATTAGAAAAGGTTTATTGCACAATAAAGTCGGTGACAAAAGATCTTTCCTTGACCGCCTGCAGGACTTTTTCAATAACCATATTGGCAATTCGATGAAACACTACAAGTTAACCGTGTTTTTCGCAGTGCTGTCAGTCGTGGTCGGCATCGGGATTATGGGCGTATTGCCGCAACAGTTGTTCCCTAAGGTTGAACGAAACCAATTTGCAATGGAAATCTATCTGCCATCAGGCTATAGGTTGTCGCAAACGGATAGTGTAGTCAAGGGAATGGAAAAGATATTAAAACAGGACAAACGTATACTTAATTATACCAGCTTTATCGGTAGCAGTTCACCTCGTTTCCATTCGGTTTATGCGCCAAATCTTCCTGCAAAAAACTATGCCCAGATCTTAATCAAAACAATATCAGAAGAGGCAACGGCTGAAGTGATCATTGATTATCAGCAAAAATACAGTAACACATTTCCGGCTGCCTATGTTCGGATGAAACAACTAAACATGATTAATGCGTTGGCACCTATTGAGGTAAGGATCAGTGGAAATGACATTGCGTCTTTAAAAGAAGTTGCCAACAAGGTTTTAGCCATTGGTAAAACACATAAACAAGTAACCTGGGCCAGAACAGATTATAACGAGATCCAGCCAACCCTTAAGATAGACATAAAAGAGGGTGAAGCTGCCAGACTGGGTTTAAGCAAGAGTGATATTGCTAATGCCGTAGCCATGCATTCCGAAGGGATCACAGCCACACAGGTCTGGGAAAATAACTACGCTATAGATGTAAAGATCAAATCTCCTAAGACGCTCAGAAGTGATATTTCGGCGCTGCGCGATCTCAATCTTGTATCTCCGCAAAGCAAAGCTGTTATTCCGTTAAGGCAGGTCGCAGATATCAATACAGATTGGAATGAGGGTCAGATTACGCGCCGAAATAGCGTAAGGACGCTTACCGTGCGTATGGATGTCACTCAGGAGGCAGTAGCCAATGCTGTATTAGCAGATCTGCAGCCGGCAATTGAAAAAATAAAACTTCCTGCCGGTGTTGAACTCCGTTACGGAGGAGAACTGGAACTACAGGGAGAAAATCAGGGTCCGATGGGTATTGCGCTGGCCGTGAGTGTTGTATTGATATTCCTGATCCTGCTGTGGCACTTTAAGCACCTTAAACATGCCCTGCTCAGTATTACCACCATGCCATTGAGCTTGCTGGGTGCATCGTTTGGGCTTTTGATCATGGGGTATCCCTTTGGTTTTACCTCATTCCTTGGGTTGCTGGCGCTATGCGGAATTGTAGTTCGAAACGGTATCATTTTAATAGACTTTGCAGAAGAGCTACGGTTGCACGAAGGTAAATCGGTATTTGAAGCGGCTAAACTTTCTGCCGAACGTAGGATGCGGCCAATCTTCTTAACCTCTTCGGCAGCGGCCGTCGGTGTGATACCGATGGTCATCAGCAGGTCGTCATTATGGGGGCCTCTGGGTACGGTAATCTGTTTTGGTTTACTGTTGTCTATGTTGCTGACTTTATTTGTGCTGCCTACTTTGTACTGGTTATTTTTTCGCAAAGAAGACCAAAATAACTCGGAGAATCAACTACCAGAAGCCACAACCGCATAAGTTTACAATCATGAAATCAATAATCATATCCATATTCCTATTAACCGGTTTGCAGGTAAATGCTCAGCAGCACACGATCTCGCTGGAAGAAAGTAAAGAAGCAGCAATTGCATATAGCTACGCCCTTAAAAACGGGCAGCTGCGTATAAATTCTGCAAAATCCGATGTAGTTGCCGCCAAATCCGATTACCTGCCTTCGGTCAGCGGCACAGGGGTTGGACTCTTTGGCTTTAAGGATTTTGTTGCACCGATACCGGGCTTACTGGAAAATGGAATTAACAATCTCTACGTATTAGGGATTACTGGCACAGAGGCACTTTATGCTGGTGGTAAAATTAAAACAGGAAACCAGCTTGCACAATTGCAACTGCAAGTGAGCGAGATCCGAAAAAAGCAATCGGCAGATTCGGTGTTGTTGCTCACAGAACAGAAATACTGGAATCTGGTGAACATTCAGGAGCAGCAGAAGACGCTGACCGTGAACGAAACTTTCTTAAACACGGTGCTCAAAATGCAAAATGACATGTTAGCCTCTGGTTTAATTGCCCGCAATGATTTGCTTAAAGTAAAAGTTCAGCTAAGCCAGTTGTTGGTTAACAAAAGCAAATTGCAAAATGGCCGCCGTGTAGCCTTGCTTGACTTTTCAATGTATACTGGCATCACATTCGACTCACTGCTGGTAATGCAGGATACCTTAAACAAAATCGGTACCCCGGTATTGCCCGCACTACTGCCCGACACTACTTTAGACAGAAATGCCAATTATCAGTTGTTGACTAAAAGACTGGCTGGTGAAAAACTGCAAACTCGTTTAGCTAATGGCGATAATCTGCCAAGCCTGGCAGTTGGTTTAAGTGCAGCACAAGTAGGATCCATCCGCAATAATGTAGGAAGTAATTTTTCTCCGGCAAGTTTTGTAACCCTTAGCATACCAATATCTAATGGATTATGGGGACGCGGCAAACAGAAAGTCCGACAGCGCAGAATTAACGAAGAAATTGCCAGTAATGATTTTAGGGACGGTCAAAACCAACTGCGGGTAGGAATTATTCGCTATTGGTATGATTTAAAAGATCAGCTCACTCAAATTCACTATGCAAAAGATAACCTCGAGCAGGCTACCGAAAACCTAAAAGTCAATCAGGATAATTATAAAGCAGGTTTAGCTACTATTTCTGAAGTATTAGATGCGCAAACAGCTTATCAGCAAGCTGCTAGTACCGTTGCTACGGCTTTTGCAGATTTTTATGTACGAGTGGCGATTTACAGGTATGTTACTGCGAAAACAGAAAATTAACTTTTTCTGAGCGTAATCTTGCTCAGGTCATTGCTATCCAGCAAAGTTTGAGCGATGGAGGTCTTGATCTGATCAGTAAGTTTTGCTACTTACTGATAGAAAGACCTTTTGCTCCAATTTTATTAAAGTAAACTACCAGGCAAACCTTGGTACGAATAACAATGTGCCGGGCGCATATTTCGGTATTGGAATTTTTCCATCAAATACAGGCGGGGTGAGGTCCGAAAATGATCCGTACTTATCTTTTAATAATAAATTGAAGTCAATTGAAATTAAAGTTAAGTGGGTTTGGTCTGACTCTTTTTAAATTCAGTCGGCCGCATTCCATATTTCGACTTAAAAACAGTAGAGAAATAATTGGGAGAAGAAAAGCCTACCATGTATGTAATTTCTGCTATATTATATCTTTCATTAGCCAGCAAATATTTTGCTTTCTTAAGTCTTCGGTTCATAATATAATCGGTCACGCTGCAGTCCAGCAGGGCTTTAACCTTCCTGTATAATTGAACTCGTGAAATACCGATCTCTCTACTGATATCATCTACGCTAAAGTTTTCGTTTGCCAGGTTCTGTTCTACAATTCCGGCAAAGTCATTTACAAATTTTTTGTCCAGACTTTTTGATAGCGGCTGTTTTCCTGGAATACTAATATCGCTAACAAAGTGACTTTTGAGAAGTGAACGATTTTTCAACAGGCTTTTTACTGTTGCAAACAAGTACTCATAGTTAAACGGTTTTACAATATAAGCGTCAGCCATACTTTCCATGCCATTGATTTGTTGTTCAACGCTTCCATGTGCCGACAATATTATAACAGGGATATGTGAAGTCCGGACATCAGATTTTAATCTTTCTGTAATACCTTTTCCTGATATTCCGGGCAGTACCAAATCTGATATGATCAAATCTGGCACCTGTTCATATGCTGAAGTTATGCCTTGGTCACCATTGTCAGCAAGGAATACTTCATATTCTTCTTCTAATCTATTACCTAAATAGTTTAGCAGATCATGATGGTCTTCGATAATCAGGATCGATTGTTCTTTTATGGTTCTCAATGCATCCTGATTTCTTAACCCTGGTGATTCAATCAGTCCGGTTGTATAAATCTTAGCCTCTTCATAGAGGGCTTCTTTGCTTGCTTCTCCTTTTATTTTTTCCTCATCAGCAAAATGGGCATTTCCCAGTTGAAGCCGCATCCTAAATTTGGTCCCCCGCCATTTTGTGCTTTCCACCGTAATATCTCCCTGATGGAGTTTCATCAATTCCTTGGATAATGACAGGCCCAGTCCAGACCCTTTTGATGAATTTGTTTGTGACTGATAAAAATATTCAAATACATGGTCAATCTCTTCTGCAGCGATTCCTGGTCCGTTGTCTTTTATATAGATAAATACAGATTCTGAATCGTGAATAATCTCTGCAGAAATGACGCCGCCTGAGGGAGCGAATTTCAAAGCATTTGACAAAAGGTTGAATATAACCTTATCCAACATTTGTACGTCAAACCATACCTTGATATCTTGTGCATCTGTAACGAGTCTGAGATCTATATTTTTCTTTTTTGCGCTGTGCTCGAAAGTCTCCAGTATATCCTTTAAAAAGGATACAATATTATTTTCAGAGGCACGAAGAAGCATTTTATCATGTTCAATTTTTCTATAGTCAATTAACTGGTTGATGAGTCTAAGTAACCGGTACACATTTTTATGAATGAGCTCGAGGTTTCTCTCTGTTGTCACCTTGGTCTTTTGACTGCTCATCAGTTCTTCAAGTGGTGACAGAATAAGCGTAAGAGGGGTGCGGAATTCATGTGACATATTGGTGAAGAAGTTCAGTTTAGCCTCTGTTGCAGCATCTGCTTTTAAGGACAGCTCAATCAGCTGGTTTCGCTGATTAATTATTTCGAGGTTGGTGACTTCCAGATTTTTGTTAATTTTCCTGTTTTCCATCAATGCATATAGTGCAAGACCGCCAAACACCACTGACAGAACAAGTGTAATCACCGTGATGTTAAGCACCATCTGTTGGTTTTTAAATAGTATCTGTTGTTCTTCAAGCAGACTTCCCTGACGCTCTATATCCTTCTGCTGGCTAATGAACTTATCCCACTGAAGTTTCATTAAATCAACGTTGGTTGAATCGATAACAAGGGAATTTAAAATATTTACCTTAGAAAAAGGCTCCCTGTTTAGTATTTTAAATGCGGTATTTATGGCCTCTTTTCCTCCAGTCGGATACAATACACTGGCAGTAATGATCTTATTGCGTACCATCTGTAAGCCGCCGCCCTGCCCTGGTAAAGCATCAACGCCAATCACTTTAATTCGCTTTGATAACCCAAGATCGTTCAAAACTTTTCTGCTCCCCGAAGCCATTTGGTCATTATGAGCAAAAATAGCATCTATATTTATCAAAGAATTTTTGATTTCAGCCAGCTGTTTTTCAGTGTGTTTTTTGAGCCAGTTGCCATAAACCTGGTTTATAAGTTTAACGCCGGGGTACTTCTTCAAACCTTCACTAAAGCCCCGCTGCCGCTCAATTGTCGGAGAGGAACCCGGAAGTCCAAGGATCTCTATAACGTTACCTTTACCCCTCAAGGCTTCTGCGGTATACTCACCCGCCATTTTGCCAATCTGAAAGTTGTCTGCTCCTACATAAGCAGTGTAAGAAGAAGAAGAAGTTTTCCTGTCGATGATGATGACCGGTATACCACTGTTGTAAACTTCATCTACAATAGGGGTAAGCGGTTGTGCCTCATTCGGAGATATAATCATAAGGTCGATCCTTTTATCCATCATCTCGCGCACCTGCTTTTTTTGAAGCTCGCTATTCCCATTTCCATCCATATATATAAGTTCTGCACCTGGATGTAAGGAAAGTTCCATTTTTATTTCTTCGAGCATAGTTCTCCGCCACAAATCCGAGCCTATACATTGAGATACACCAATTGTGTAGACAGGCTCTACATTTTGCCTTTCACAACCTGTAAGGCTAAGACAAAGCAGAAATATCAAGAGAATAGTATTAAGGGGGCTGAATATGGTTTTCATGGTATTATTCCTCCTGCGAGAACAGAATAGTAAGATCAAATATTTGGTTATTCAATGTGCCTGCCGATACATTTGCTTTAAATATATAGAAAAGGCCACAATAACTAAAATACCGGCTGGCTTTGATCCCTCTGGTGTTTAAGTTTCATGTATCAAAACCATAGTTTTTATGATTCAAAATCGAAAGCTTAGTAATTTCCAATTATCCTGATGTTGTTAAGTATTTGATTTTCAATGATATATTTTAAAGGCTAAATTATAGTTTTTAGAAACGATTTCAATGTCTTTCTATTCACGTTTGATCTACTTTGCAAGCATTAACCAATATAACTTTAGTATGAAAAAATATTCCGTCCTGGCCTGGTCCATGGTTGTAGCCTTGGGAGGCTTTCTTTTTGGATTCGATACAGCAGTTATTTCCGGTGCGGAAAAATCAATCCAGCAATTCTGGCATTTGTCATCTTTTGAACATGGATTTACCATTTCCATTGCGCTTATAGGAACTGTTCTCGGTTCGTTAATTGGCTCAAGGCCTTCAGATCATTTCGGTAGAAAAAAAACTTTGTATTTTGTAGCTATAGCTTATCTGCTTTCTTCCATAGGAACGGCATTAGCGACAGACTGGCATGTATTTTTAACTTTCAGGTTTCTTGGCGGACTTGGAGTTGGCATATCTTCTGTAACTGCACCGATATATATATCAGAGATTTCTCCGGCGCATAAGAGGGGAAGACTTGTGGGCTTGTTCCAGTTTAATGTTGTTTTAGGGATATTGATTTCTTATTTGTCCAATTATCTGATCAGTCAGGGAGGTGATTCTTCATGGCGCTGGATGCTTGGGGTTCAGGCATTCCCTTCTTTCATCTTTTTTGTGTTGATTTATTTTATACCTGAAAGTCCGAGATGGTTGGTGTTAAAAAGAGGAGCTACAGAAGCTGCCTTGAGGATACTTAAGGTTATCAATCCGCTGAATTGTGATGAGGAATTGGCTTCTATCCAAAATTCAGCCCTGAAATCAAGTTCTGGAAATGATGAAAACCTTTTCTCCAAAAAATATAGAACCCCAGTTATACTAGCTATTTTATTTGCTTTTTTCAACCAGGTTTCCGGGATCAATGCAATAATCTATTATGCTCCCCGGATTTTTGAGATGGCTGGCCTGGGTGCGCACTCTTCTTTGCTTTCAACCGTAGGAATAGGGATGATTAATTTTATGTTCACCTTAATCGCCATCAATTTCATTGACAAAATTGGCCGAAGGGTGCTGATGCTAGTGGGCTCCTTTGGATTGGTTGCTTCCCTTTTCCTCGTTGGGTTTACCTTCTATACAAATAACTTCTCAGGGTTTGCAATTCCTGCTTATATAATGCTTTTTATCGCGTTTTTTGCCTTCTCTCAAGGTGCTGTGATTTGGGTTTTTATATCAGAAATTTTTCCAAATTCCGTCCGTGCAAAAGGGCAGACCCTTGGCAGCTCCACACACTGGGTAATGGCGGCAATTATAGCATTCTGCTTTCCGTATTTAGCAGAAAGTTTAGGTGGGGCAACAACCTTCTTCTTCTTCGCTGCCATGATGGTGCTTCAGCTGCTTTTTGTGTGGAAACTAATGCCAGAGACTAAAGGCAAATCATTAGAGCAAATAGGGACTAACTTAATCATGCATTAGCGATTATAAATATGAATTCACCTGAAATAAAATCAGTAGTATGTTATGGCGAGATCTTATGGGATAATTTGCCGGACGGTAAAAGACCAGGCGGAGCGCCAATGAATGTAGCCTACCACCTGCATAAGCTCGGACTGACCAGTCATTTAATCAGCAGTATTGGAAATGACGCATCTGGTCAGGAATTGTTAGATTTTCTAAACGGCATAGGAGTAAAAACAGATAATATACAAATAGATCATCAGCATGAAACCAGTCAGGTACTGGCTACGATCAGCGAAGAGAAAGAAGTAAGTTATGAAATTGTGGCACCAGTTGCGTGGGATTATATCCGTTGGGAAGACAAAATGGAGGACATGATCAAAAATTCAGACGCATTGGTGTTTGGAAGTCTGGGCTCCCGCAACGAAGCTTCACGTGCCACACTGCTTAAAATGCTTTCCCATGCCCGTTATAAAGTTTTTGACGTGAACCTCAGAGCACCACATTATAGCCCCGGTTTTGTGTCAGCCTTGCTCAATTATGCCGATATAGTCAAAATTAATTCAGCCGAATTAAGCATACTCTCAGAATGGAATGGGATTCACAGCTCGAGTGAGCTGGATTGTATTGATGCCATTTTCAGCAAGTTCGGCATAGGCGAAATTCTCATTACCAGGGGGGCACAGGGCGCAACCTATTATAATAGGACCCTTGCTTATCAATATCCTGCATATGCAATCAATGTAGAAGATACAATAGGAAGCGGGGACTCTTTTTTAGCTGCCTTCCTGGCGATGAAGCTGGCAGGTGAGCCGTTGGAAGTTACTTTGGATTATGCAGTAGCTATGGGAGCATTTATTACTGCCCAGTCTGGCGCCTGCCCGGAATATTCAAAATTCGATTTTGACAGATTTATCTGGAAGCGCAAATGGTGTGCCCCGGAAAGTTAACCTTATAAATAAACCAACCAATTATAATTTAAACCAGTGATATGAGCAAAAAGGATACTGCACCGCCCTAGCCAAAAGGTAATTGCCGCCATTAACTAACCAAATAGGGAAATGACAAGGTTACAATTGTCAATTCTTACCATTCACAATTAATTCTAACAAGGAAATGAAAATAAGATATTTTCTACTACTCCTGATAACCGGCCTCTTTTGTCAGAGACTGAGCGCCCAAAATAATATAACCGTTACTGGAACAGTAAGGGATAACAAAGGAGAAACATTGATCGGCGTCGGTGTTTTGCTCAAAGGAACCAAATCTGCTACCAGCACAAATAACCAGGGGCAGTACGCGTTATCCGTCTCTGGCAACGATCCGATACTGATCATCTCTTATCTGGGGTATTCAACCCAGGAAATCTCGATACGCAACAGAACAAAAATAGATATAGCTTTAGAACCCAATTCAGAAAACCTGGACGAGGTAGTGGTGACAGGCTATCAGACACAACGGAAAAAGGATTTAACAGGTGCAGTTTCGGTAGTTAATATGAAGGATGTGGCAAACATCCCCACAGGAAATATTATATCCACCCTTCAGGGACGTGTCCCAGGTGTTAATGTGACCAATAACGGAACCCCGGGTGGTGTGGGTACTGGTATTGGCATCCGTGGCGTAACCACTATAAACAATGGTACTCCATTATATGTTATTGATGGTGTTCAAACACGTGATAATATTGCTACCCTGCTAAATCCAAATGACGTGGAGTCTATCCAGATCCTTAAAGATGCCGCATCGGCCTCAATTTATGGTACCCAGGCTGCAAATGGGGTGATTATTATTACCACAAAAAAAGGAAAAAAGGACCAGTTGACGGTCGATTTTGATGCCCAGCTAACTACACAATCTTACCACTCCGGAATAAAAATGCTCAATGCTCAGCAATGGGGCGAAAGCTATTGGACTGCCTATAAAAATGATGGTGTTAAACCAAATCATGATTTATACGGAAATGGAGATGTGCCAGTGATCCCGGAATTTATTGATCAAAAGAAAACTATAAGGTCGGGTGATACGGATTGGGCAGATCAGGTTTATAAAACAGCTGTTTTACAGAGCTATAACCTAACCGTAGCAAAGGGCTCCAAAAACGGAGCTTCAGCCTTTTCATTGAACTATTTTGATCAGGACGGCTTGGTCAGGTACACCAATTTTACACGGATCAACGGGCGCCTCAATTCAGACTATAACTTTTTGAACAACCGTTTGAGAATTGGCCAGAACCTGAATCTGAGTAAATGGAACGAAAAACTTAAACCGGCCGGCATTGAGGAGCTTGCCATCGCCCAACATCCAATTATTCCTGTGTACGATATTAACGGAGGTTACGCTGGTCCTACCCAGGGAATAGGAGACAAACCCAATCCTGTAAGGCTCCTTGATCAGATCAGGGATAACAGAAATCAGCAATGGCGTATTTTCGGGAATATGTACCTGGAAGCGGAGCCGGTTAAAAATTTGGTGCTAAAGACTAATTATAGTATCAATTATCGGAACGGTTTCGGATCTAGTTTTGAGCCAAAATGGCGTGAGGGCGACCGCTCGGTTGATAAAAATATATTAAATACCGCATCAGACTATAACCAGGACTGGATATGGTCAAATACAGCCAATTATACGCTTATTGCTGATAAACACAACATCAATGTGCTGGCGGGTATTGAGTCCAAAGAAAGTATTAATGAATCATTAGGGGCAAAAAGAGAGAACTTCATTATCGAGGCCCTGGATTATCTTTATATCAGTGCCGGTGATGGAGCTCAGACCAATGCAGGTATTGCATCCAGGACGGCAACCAACTCGGTTTTTGGAAAATTAAACTATGCATATAATGACCGTTACTTACTATCGGGTACTGTGAGAAGAGATGCCTCTTCAAGGTTCGGAAAGAACAACAATGCAGCAGTCTTTCCAGCAGTATCAGCAGGATGGCGCGTGAGTGAAGAAAATTTCATGAAAAACCAGGGCCTGGTTTCTGACCTAAAAATTAGGGCCAGCTGGGGTCAGAACGGAAACGACCTGTTAGATAACGAAGCCACTTATACCAAATATTCAACCAACCTCAATATGGGAGGTTATGATATTGGCGGAATTAACAGGGGCACAATTCCAAATGGGATCATTAAAGACAGAACTGGAAACCCTAACATTAAATGGGAGGTAACCACCCAGACCAATTTTGGTCTTGACCTGGCAATGCTGAAAAGCCGAATGAACCTTACTGTAGACTATTATGTGAAGAAAACCGATGACATGCTTATTGACCGGCCCTATATTGGTATTATTGGAGAGGGCGGGTCTATGGCCTATAATGGGGCTTCGTTAAGTAACAAAGGCTTTGAAGCAATCCTGAACTGGAGAGATGTAATTGGAAAGGATTTCAACTATAGTGTCACATTAACGGCAACGGCTTATAAAAATAAGGTGACTGCCGTGCCTGATGATATTTATTATACCTACGGGGGCGGAAACGGCCAGGATAAAACAATTGTTGGACAACCTTTGGGATCATGGCTGGGTTTTAGGACAAACGGAATTTATCGCACACAGGAAGAACTCAATGACGGTATCAATAAGCCGGGAAAAGGTTTGGGTAGAATCCGTTATGTTGATACCAATGGCGACCACTTAATTAACGATAGAGACATGGAATGGCTGGGTTCCGATCAGCCTAAGTTTATTGGCGGATTGAATGTGGCACTTAGCTATAAGGCATTTGATTTCTCATTTTTTGTAAACGGGATGGTGAGGGATGCCTACAATAACTCAAAATTCTATACGGATTTCTTCCAGTTATGGACTGGTAACCATGGAACCAGGTTGTTGGATGCCTGGAATCCTACAACTAATTTCAATTCGGGTATACCTGCTTTAACCGCAGTAAATTTAAACGACGAAGCCAGGACTTCCGAGTATTTTATAGAAAACGGCTCTTACCTGAAACTGAAAAACGCACAATTGGGTTACACACTTCCTAAAGCAATTGCTGACAAAGTCAAATTAAGAAACCTTCGCGTATATATTCAGGGACAAGACCTTTTTACCATTACGAACTACACAGGTGCTGATCCAGAGGGTCTTGGTTATCCATACCCATTGCCAAGGACCTTTACTTTCGGATTTAACTTTGGATTCTAAGTGGCCACTTAAATTATAAAATCATGAAATTTAGCTATATAATATTTGCAGTGTTGATTGTATTTACTTCCTGCAAAAAAGACTTTCTGGACAGCAAACCAAAAGGAAAACTAAGTGACGAATTACTAAATTCGCCAGATGGGATTGAAGCGCTTTGTATTTCTGCCTACGCTGCGCTTGCCGGCCCCGAAGGAAGTGACGGTACATTCCTTTCTCCGACTACAAACTGGGTTTATGGTGATGTGCGCGCCGAGACGGCTTATAAAGGAGGTGGCGGAATTGGTGATATCAGTGAATTTAACCAGTTTGAAACTTTCACAGCGGTTTATGCTTCAAACGCGCTATTAGACCGAAAATGGTTTAGTTTATACCGTAGCGTTCAGCGCGCCAATAGTGCAATCCGGAGGTTGAATGCTGTCACCGAAGCTGAGGTACCCCTAAAAAATACCAGATTGGGAGAAATGCGGTTGTTAAGGGCCCACTTCTTTTTTGAACTCAGCCGTCTGTTTAACAAAATTCCATACTTTGATGAGAATGTAGATATTGCAGATTATCCTAAAATATCCAACGTGGAGTTTACCAGGGACCAGATCCTGGAGAAAATTGCTGCCGAGCTCGGCGCTGCTGCAGCATTGCTGCCGGCAAAACAACCTGAAGCCGGCAGGGCAACAAAATATGCGGCAAAGGCCTACCAGGCTAAGGTAAACCTTTACCGGGCTTATAAGCAGAATCCTGATAATACGGTATCTGGCGTAGATCAGGCCTTATTGAATGCGGTTGTTGCACAATGCGATGAGGTGATTTCTAATGGTGGATATGACCTGCTGCAAGACTTTCAACAATTATCAATGGGCGAATTCGATAACAGCGTAGAGTCTGTTTTTGCTGTTCAGTATTCTATTGCTGACGGAACAGATCTCGGACGGATTAACTGGAGTAACCTGTTGAATACCCCGCGGGGCCCTGCATATGGTGGAGATGGATTTTTCCAGCCAAGCCAGAACCTGGTAAATTCCTACAAGACTGACAGTAAAGGTGTTCCTATTCCTGAAACATATAACAATAATAACCTGATGACCGTAGCTGACGGCTTGGCGACTAACGTGGATCCAAGACTCGACTTTTCTGTGGGGCGCCTGGGGATCCGGTGGAAAAATTATACTACCGCCCCTTATGGGCAAGACTGGGTGCGTGAACCTGCTACTTACGGGTATTACTCTAATAAAAAAGCGCTGGTCTCGCCAGAATCCCCGTATATGGTTAAAGGATTTCCTTGGGGGGGATCATCGCTCAACTTTCACATTATCAGATTTGCAGATGTTTTACTTTGGAAAGCTGAAGCATTAATTGAGCTGAACCGCGAGGGTGAAGCTCTGCCATTGATCAACCGGGTACGTAACAGGGCTAAAAATAGTAAATATGTCACCGCCTTTAACTCGTCAAATCCAACAGATTACGCTGCTAAATACAACATTGATACCTATAAACCAGGTGAAAATTGTATCTGGACAAATAGCTATGCACGTACCGCTTTGCGTTTTGAGCGTAAACTTGAACTGGCATTGGAAGGCGAACGTTTCTTTGACCTTGTGCGTTGGGGAAATGCCGACCAGATATTAAATACCGAGTACTTTGCAAAAGAGAAATTATTACGTACTTACCTTCAGAATGCAAAATTTACCAGGGGCCAGGATGAATACTTTCCTATACCACAACCCCAGATCAATTTTTCAGGAGGGCTTTATAAACAAAATCCTGGCTATGGCGCTCAATAGTATGAAAAAAATAGTAATTGCAATGATGTTTTTTCTTCAAATGTCTATTCAGGCGTCAGCACAATCCTGGAGCTTTGATGGAGAAAAGCCATTGCAAGCCAGCCAGGGAAATGGCGAACTGGTAGTCAAAAATGCAAGGAACCAGATCGAATTAACCCCTGGGGTAATTGGTAATGGCTTGAGAACTGATGGCTATAGCACTTCATTAAAAACGGAAGTTGATCAAAAACAGAAATTGTCAGGTTGCTCTGGCTGGTTTGCGCTTGAATCGTTTCCTACCGATACTGCTGCTTTTTTTTCGCTAAAAGATACTAAAGCCGGAGTATCTGTTTCTGTCGGTGTCAACAGGTTTGGTGAAATTATCATCGGTCATGAAAATAAAGGGTATTTTGCTTACGTATCTACTGGACAGTTTTTAGAAAGATACAAATGGATCAATATTATGCTATGTACCGGTAGGTCAAACCGCGGTGTCTGGGTAAACGGTGAAAAACTCAAAGTTAATCTGTTACTGATCAGTTTTCCACAACAACCTGATGAATTTCTGGTAGGAAAAGATTATAGGGAAAACTCTTTAGGTCGGATGGATCTAACTGCAATCAACGGAATAATTGATGAGCTGAAGCTTTATAACATGCCTCATCCGTTTAAGGGGTTAAAAAAAGAAGTTACCTTGTTAGCTAAAAAAATCCCTGTACTGGCCATTCCTTCAGCACGTTTTAAAGCCGACTTTAGCCGGCCGAAGTATCATTTGATACCTGCAGCGAACTGGACCAACGAGACACATGGTTTGGTTTTTTATAATGGCAGGTATCATATCTTCAACCAGAAAAATGCTTCCAACCTTGCCCTCAGGCAGATCAACTGGGGACATTTTAGCAGTGCTGACCTGCTCAACTGGACCGAACATAAGCCTGCATTAAGCCCCGAACGCGGGTACGACGAGAACGGCATATGGTCGGGCCATGTTGTTCTGGATGACAAGGGAGAGCCAATGATCAGCTACACAGCAGGAGGACCTAAGATGGGTATCGCCCTTGCTTTTCCGAAAAACAAGGATCTTAAAGAATGGATAAAATATAGGCAAAACCCGGTTATTCCTGGTCAGCCTGACGGGTTTAGCAGAACTGACCTCAGGGACACCTATGTTTGGAAAGAAGGGGACAAGTGGTACATGGTGGTTGGGTTCGGGATTGAAAAAGATAAAATAGAAAAAGGGGCACTGCTGTTGTACCGTTCAGCGGACCTTAAAAGCTGGGATTTTGTGCATACGCTATTCGAGGGGAATCCTTCTGCAGACAATTCCGGAATTTTTTGGGAGATGCCAGTATTTAAAAAAATAGGGGATAAATACATATTGCTTGTTAACAAGGTCCCATACAAAGGTGTTCCGGCCCGGGCAATCTATTGGGTAGGTACTTTTGTCAATGAGCGTTTTGTTCCGGATAATCCAGTTCCTCAAAATCTTGAAGTAATCAACCGGTTGCTCTCGCCTTCTGTGGCTGAGGATAAAGAGGGAAGGATTACTACAATCGCGATCATTCCTGATGAGATCAGTGGCGAGGCGGCTTACCTCCAGGGATGGTCGCATCTTTACAGTATACCAAGGGTTTGGAATTTATCAGGGGGCCAATTATTCCAATCGCCGCATCCGGCACTTCAGGCATTGAGAGTGCCGGATAGTAAAAAGTTGGATATTAATGTTTCAGATCATCAGCCAGTTGCGCTTCATTCCGGTCAGCAGTATGAGCTTATCGCGCAGATTACTCCAAACAAGGCAAAACAATTTGGTTTTGTCCTGCATAAAAACCCTGATCAGTCAGAATATACCAAAATCTATTATGACGCAGCTACAAAAGAGATTGTTGTGGATCAGCGTCACTCCAGTACGAGGAAAGGAATACCATTGCAGGTCAAAAAAGATGCATTTGTCCTTGATACAGATAAGACTGTCAGTTTTCATGTATTCGTAGATGGATCTGTCGTCGAGGTCTTTATCAATGATAAGCATGCATTTACCACACGCATCTTTCCTTCCGAACAAAACAGTAACCAGGCAGAAATTTTTTCTGACGGGGGCAATATCGGCTTAAAGGCTGAAATATGGACAATCAGGCCGGCGTTAATGAATATGGAATTTTAACCCTGTCAAACAATTTAATCCTTTTTTATTCAGGACTAACAACATCAATATGAAAACTAAATTTTTTAACATTATTTTTTATGCTGCGCTTGCACTTTGGACCTGCTATCCAGGTATAATTAACGCTCAGCAAAAGGTAAACGGAGTAACGGAAGCCCATCGTCCGCAATTTCACTTTTCTCCATCAAAGCACTGGATGAATGACCCTAACGGAATGGTTTATTACCACGGGGTATACCACCTCTTTTATCAGTATTACCCAAACGGAACAGTGTGGGGCCCCATGCACTGGGGCCATGCCACAACAAAAGATCTCTTCAACTGGACTGAAAAGCCAATTGCACTTTACCCGGATAGTCTGGGCTATATCTTTTCAGGAAGTATAGTTGTAGATAAGGACAATACTTCGGGACTGGGGAAGGATGGGAAAGTTCCAATGGTGGCCATATTTACCCATCATAATCCAAAACTGGAGGAAAAAAAGGCAAACAACTTCCAGAACCAAAGCATTGCATACAGTCTGGATGAGGGAAATACCTGGATTAAATATAGTGCCAATCCTGTCCTGCCGAATCCGGGAATTACTGACTTTAGAGATCCAAAGGTCATGTGGTTTGATATTGAAAAAAAATGGATCATGACCCTGGCTACGAAAGACCGGATTACCTTTTACTCTTCTCAAAATTTAAAGGAATGGAAGAAAGAAAGTGAGTTTGGTAATCAAGTTGGCGCACATGGCGGAGTATGGGAATGTCCCGATCTTTTTCCACTGGAAAGCAATGGTAAGACAGTTTGGGTGCTGTTGGTGAGCATAAACCCCGGAGGTCCAAATGGGGGATCTGCAACGCAGTATTTTACTGGTACTTTTGATGGTTCCAGGTTTATACCCAATTCAACCGCTGAAAAGTGGCTGGATTACGGAACCGACAATTACGCAGGTGTTACCTGGTCAAATACGGGCAAAAGGAAGGTGTTCATAGGCTGGATGAACAACTGGCAGTATGCAAATCAGGTGCCAACAAAAAACTGGAGAGGGGCAACAACAATTGCCAGGGATCTTCATTTGGAGCTCGTTTCTGGCAAGTACTATTTACGTTCAATACCGGTAACTGAACTGAACGCATTTGCTAAAGTTATTCTTAAGAAGAAATCAGCGCGCTTAACCAGGGAACTTGACTTGTCAGCTTATACTAAAGACCTGCAGGGACGACTTAAGCTTGATTTTTTGTTCAATCCTACGGCAGATATGCAAGTTAAAATTCGAAACAAAGAAGGTCAGGAACTTTTAGTTGGTTACAATAGCAGGAGCAAATCATATTACATCGACAGGACAAAATCCGGGGCTACTGATTTTGAAAAGGACTTTGCAAAAAGGCATATCGCACCCCGGATAGCTGCATCGGCTAAAGCCAGATTCAGCCTGGTACTTGATGTGGCATCCGCTGAACTTTTTGCTGATAACGGGCTAACTGTAATGACTGATGTCTTTTTTCCTGAAAGTTTGGTTAATAATATCAAGATTTCACAAGATGGGAATCAGGAAATAACGAACCTTGAAATTTCATCCATTCGAAATTTGAGATAGCGGTATGTTTTACTCAAAATAAGGGGAATACTTTCTTATTCCGTCTATTCACTTATACCAGGGAACGCTGGTGGTCTACTGTTCCTTTTGGCAATCAGCTCGATAAGATGTGCAATAGTAATGGAAAATATGCATCCGCCAAATTCTGACGGATGCTTTCAAGCACATAAGACTTTAAGAGCGCCACATAATCAGCCTCGTAGATCTTGGATTAAAAAATACTTTAGAATTTTCAGAGTGACGTGTAACCAGATTTGTATATGATTTGCTCTAATTGCGCTCTCGCTGCAGACAAGATCGACTTGGAATGCACGTGAGTAATCAAAAAAATGGTGGATAGCTGTTCGTAGGTATAGCCGTCTATTACATACAGATTGTAGAATGTTCTCAGTTCCTGAGAAAGTTTTTGTATGATCATGATGAGCTGGTGGTGTTTGAGATTATTAGCGGGAATGGTAGAGTTGCTTAAAGATATGTGGTGATTTTCCAAAGCTGCCAGGGTCCGGATTTGACCACGTGACTGTTCAATAAAAATTCCGATAAATATTGCTTTTAACCATTGATCAAACGCATCTGAATAATCATACAGTTCTATTTTGTCATATACCTGATAAAACCCTTCATTCATATGTTTAACAGCTTCATCCCGGCTTGCAGAATATCTGATACAGATTCCCATTGTAAACGAATAAAATAGTCTATAAAGCATTTTCTGGCTCGTTCTATCTCTAATTATACATCCTTGAATTAGATTTTTCAAGTCTTTCATAGTCACAAACAAATTTGTATTATTGTAACATTATTGTTAAGATGTTCATCGCTATCTAACTTTTTAAATATTGATAGTTTTGCTACAGCAACATTGATAAAATTGGTTACTGTTAGTTATTGTTGTTAATCAAATGTAGACGCTAATATTCAGTTGAACAAGAAGGCACTTTTAATTCACATACTTACCATAATGATACTATGATTGATAACCAGATAAATAATTCAAGAAAAAAGATGGAGCCTGTTGACTATAATAGTCTTTGTCCTGTCAGAAATGTTCTGGATAGGTTTGGAGATAAGTGGTCAATTCTGGTAATTGTAATTCTCGGTAGCACAGAAAAAATGCGATTTAGTGAATTGCAAAAAGCAATAGGTGATATTTCTCAGAAAATGCTGACCATTACCTTAAGGAAACTTGAGGCAGACGGATTGGTTGAACGAAAAATTTACGCTGTTGTTCCACCCATGGTAGAGTATAAGATTACAGAACGGGGATTAACACTATTGCCATTGATTGAAGACCTAACTGCCTGGGCACAGGTAAATATGCAGGGAATTCATCAATCGAGACAATCATTTGATATTGAAAAGTAAGCTATTGCGTATGTGCATGCTCCTGGTGTGGATATCTGCAATCATTAACGAGGCAGTTCCTTGCACTTGATGCAACTGCGCTACGGCATCATTTATATTTTCTATATTAGGACATTTTCCACAATTATTTAATGAGTAAGTTGAAGGACAGATCTGATGAAGTATTAATTTCCATGTTAAAAGATGGCAATTCATCAGCAGTTGCGGAGCTTTATGACCGATACTGGAAAACTTTACTTGTAAAGACCTTTGATCGTCTTAAGAGCAGGCAAGACGCAGAAGAGATAGTTCAGGAGCTATTCATCAGGATATGGCGCCGCCGCCAAACCATAGAATTGCAATTTTCGTTCAAAACTTACATTTTTGCGGCTTTACGTTATGAAATCATGCATCATATAGCAAAGCATCAGTACCGTAAAGACGATATCTCCCTTGATGACACAGACTACCACGAGCTATGGACCCAGGAAGAAGAGTTTCATTCTCTTGAAATGAAGGAATTACAACAGAGAATTGATTTAGTTATTGACAGCTTACCAGAAAGATGCAGGATTATCTTTCAAATGAGCCGTAATGAAGGTATGAGTGCAAAAAAAATCGCTGTCGAGCTAAATCTGTCTCCCCGCACAGTAGAAACACAAATTGGAAAAGCACTTAAGGTATTAAAAAAGTATTTTGAAGGTTCTGATCCCTATGTTTTCCTAATTATTTGCGAATTATTGAAGCAAAAATCATAAATCGCCTATTTATTTTCAATCTGCGTACGTATTCTATCAAAAAATATACGCTATATAGGTATAACTTAATTATAATAATGGTGGGTGTTCCAGAACATGTGAAATTTCTGATCCTGAAATGGCGGCAGCGAAGGTTGAGCGAAACTGAACAGGCTGAGCTGGATGCCTGGTATGACACGCCGCTTCCTGAAGTGGTTTATATAGAAGGGGAAAGCGAAGAACAAACCAGAGAAAAACTATTAAACCGGATCCAGCGGGAGATGGGCGACGAACCAAATAAAGTTGTCCGTTTGCTGCCTATATGGTTCAGGGTTGCCGCTGCTGTTTTAGTGGTTTTAGGGGTTACATTATTTTTTGCGCAATATCGCGGTAAGATGGCCGACGGTAAAACAAATATACAGACAGTGACCAGTCATGATGCCATTAAAAAAATTATTCTGCCAGACAGCAGCATTGTCTGGCTGAAGAAAAACACCCACTTATCTTATCCCAAAACATTTGGAAAGGAATCACGTGAGGTAGTTTTAAATGGTGAAGCATTCTTTGAAATTGCACATAATAAACGCTGGCCATTCAGAATAAAATCTGGTAATTATATCACCACAGTGTTAGGTACCAGTTTCAATTTGAAAACAGCTAACCAAAATGAAGATTATGCCATTGCTGTCTTAACGGGGAGAGTGGAAGTTGCTAAAAAAGAAGCATTTAAACCCGCTACTATATATATCGTTTCTGCCAACCAATCATTTCATGCTAAAGCGGGTCGGGTAGAAGCCATGTTGCCTGCGGATAAAGACAGGCAGGTAAGTGAACTGATCAAAGGTACAGAGTACGACATGGCCTTTGTGAAAATGCCATTTGAACTGATCATGAAACGGTTCGAACAAAAGTTTAATGTACATTTTGAGGGCTATACCGGTGAGTACAATTCTTGCGTAGTCACGGCAGACCTCACCAATATATCCTTAGAAAAATCGCTGCAGATTCTCTGTAGTTCTGTTAATGCAACCTATAAAATAGACCACGATAAAATTAGACTAACGGGAGGGGGCTGTTTTTAATGAATAGATAACTACTCCGTACCATTATAGAAAACGGAGGTGCTACAACACCCCCGATTCTCGGTTTTATAATTTTTATTTCTCAAAATTAAACCTTTCAAATGTATAAAAAATATTTGACATGGAACTTTCATGTCCTCACTAACCAAAACGATTACACCAATAATTCGGCTTATTGTCAAGTCAGACGGCTGCCTGTGCTTTGTTTGCTGGCTTTACTGTTCATCTGCAGCAATTCCATTTCTGCACAATCCCTTTCCGAAAAAAGATATACGGTTAGCTTCAGCAATTCTTCTTTCGAACAAGCCGTTAAACAACTGGAAAACCAGTCTAAAATAAAATTTGTATACAATGAAACGCTGATCAGCAAACGTAACAGGATTACACGCAGTTTTAAAAATCAAACTTTACCAGAAATTCTGACGGTGGTACTTGATGAATACAATGTGTCTTATGAAATGATTGATAATAAATACATCATTCTCAAAAGCCTTGAATCAAAACCCACACTTGAAAATTCTGCAGCAGAAACACGGCCTGTCAATCAGAATGGATTTGTGCAGACAGGACTTGTCCTGGACGAAACCGGGCAGCCACTTCCTGGCGTATCTATCCGGCTAAACAATGCGTCTAATGTCGCCTTAACAGATAATAAAGGCCGCTTTCAGATTGGAATCCCGCGCGATGCAACCCTGCTGCTCTTTACTTATGTAGGGTATAAAAATACAGAACGTAAGGCTGCCAGAAACCAGGAATTGGATCTCAATCTGGAACCAGATCCCGGAAGATTGGACGAGGTAAGTGTAATTGGTTACGGCACGTCATCCAGGCGTACCAGTACAGGGTCTTCAAATGGAATCAACGCAGTTGATCTGGAGAAAACACCTGCATCAAATCCCGCTGCTGCTTTGCAGGGCAGGGTTCCGGGAGTATATATTACGCAGGGAAATGGTCTGCCGGGTAGCCCAATGAGATTTACTATCCGCGGTACAAATTCGTTAGCCGGAAGAAATAACCCGCTATTTATTGTTGACGGTGTCCCTTTTCTGGCGGAGGCCATAAATGCACAGGCAGGAAACGCATTGGATGCCGCAAATGGTTCTACCAGCCCGCTGAACAGTTTGAATCCCTCAGATATTGAAAGTATTTCGGTTTTGAAAGATGCAGATGCGACAGCCATCTACGGTTCAAGGGGTGCCAATGGCGTAGTACTGATTACCACAAAAAAAGGTAAGGCCGGAAAAACAACTGTAGAGGGAATGGTAAAACAGGGGTTCTCCGAAGTTGCCCATTTTGTGAACCTGCTGAGCACACAGCAATATCTTGCTATCAGACGGAAAGCCTATGAAAATACAGGTATAGACCCTGTTACCGATGATGCGTATGATTTGACACAATGGGACCAGAATGCGCAGACAGACTTTCAGAAAACACTGATTGGCCGTACTGCAAAAATGACTGACGCTAATGTAGCTTTAAGCGGTGGCGATGAACGGACTAATTTCAGGTTTAGTGGTACCCACCTTCGGCAGGGAAATGTTTTTACTAAAGATCAGGGATACCAGAGGAGTTCGTTTAACCTGAATGTTGGCCATAAAAGTCTTGACCAGAAATTTGAACTAGCTTTTTCTGCTATTTACAGTGCAGAGAAAAATAACGTATCTGTTCTTGACCAGACTTCTGCTGCTTATAACCTCCCGCCCAACTACCCGTTATATAATGCAGATGGTAGTTTATACTGGAGTGGTGTACCATTCGGTGTGCCAACAAACCCATTAGGACAATTGAACCAGGTACAGGATAATAACTCCAGCACCCTGGTGAGCAATATGATGCTTAGCTACAATATTCTCCAGGGACTAACATTTAAAACCTCCTTTGGTTTTAGTCGCTCGGATATGGATCAATCCCGTTTATACCCTATGTCTTCAATGGATCCCGGCGTAAGCTGGAATGAATCAAGGAGTATTTTTGCAAATAACAACACCACCAATTACATTATAGAGCCTCAGCTTAACTATACCAGAAAAATATCCCGGGGAAGTTTAACAACCCTATTAGGTGGAACCTGGCAGTCGCAGAATTCCAAACAACCCTATTATACATTAGCTTCAGGTTTTCCGTCTGATGCTTTTCTTGAAGATTTGGCTTCTGCGGAGAACGTGAGTACCAGCAGCGGTTCCAGTCAGTATAAGTACCTTTCTGTATTTGGACGTGTCAACTATAACTGGGAAAATAAATACATCCTTAACCTCAATTTTAGAAGAGATGGTTCTTCAAGATTTGGATTGGATTCGCGTTATGGCAATTTTGGTTCCGCTGGTGCTGCATGGGCATTTACTGAGGAAAAGTTTGCGAAGGGAATCAGTTTTCTCAGCTTTGGAAAGTTAAGGGCCAGTTACGGTATTATTGGTAGTGACCAGATTGGTGATTACCAGTACCTGGATTCTTATGCCTCTGTTCCTTACAGCTACAACGGGGTGAGCGGACTGGTTCCTACAAGGATTGCCAATGAATCTTACCGTTGGGAGCAGACTAAAAAGATGGATATAGGCTTAGACCTGGGTTTATTCAAAGATAAGTTATCACTATCCGCCAGCTATTATAGAAATGTATCAGGTAATCAGCTGGTGGCCTATCCTTTAAGCATCCAGGCCGGCTTCAGCAGCTACCAGGCAAACCTGCCAGCAAAAGTAGAAAACAAAGGATGGGAATTCACGCTATCTTCGCAAAATGTGAAAAGCACAAATTTCAGATGGAGCAGTGATTTCAATTTTTCTGTCAATAAAAACAAGCTGCTATCCTTTCCTGATATAGAAAAGACCTCCTACTATACGCAATATGTAGTGGGCAGGCCGCTAAGTGGTAATTATGTTTTCCAGTACACTGGATTTGACCCGCTAACGGGTTTGCCTACGGTAGCAGATTTGAACGGGAATGGCAGCATAAATTATGGTTTTGCAGATACCGGCCGTGGCGACCGCTATTACGCCGGCGGTACTCAACCTAAATTTTACGGTGGTCTTTCCAATACCCTCTCCTACAAAAACGTTACCCTTGATTTTCTATTTCAGTTTGTAAAGCAAAAAGGCAGGACAATTCTTTCGCAATCATTCTATCCTCCTGGCTATATGTACAATGGGGCAGCACAGCCGATATTAGAATATGTAAATGCAGGATTACCAGGACAACCACAGGTTACCAGTACCTTTGATGACGCCTATGATGCCTATAGTGACTACACCGGATCAGACGCATTGCTAACAGATGCTTCATTTATCCGCCTTAAAAATGTAAACCTTGCTTATGATTTCACAGGTAACTGGCTCAAAAGGGCTAAAATGCGAAAATTAAGGATTCAGTTACAGGCACAGAACTTATTTACCATTACCAACTACCTGGGCTTCGATCCTGAATCGCAAGGCGTAAACCTTCCGCCGCTACGCACTATTGTTGCAGCCTTACAATTCACCTTCTAATTTTAATGATCATGAATAACTTATATAAACTTTTAAGGTCAGTTTGTTTCATCTCTGCATTATTTACCGTTTCTGGGTGTAAAAAGCTGCTGGATATCGATCCACCAAAAAACGAACGCCCGTCCGGAGTAGTTTTTGGTTCTGTTGAAACCGCAAAAGCCGCACTTTCCGGTGCTTACAGTACGCTATCACAATCACAAACCTATAGTGTTAACCTTACGCTGGCCAATGCGCTGGCAGCGGATGAATTGCGTGCGCTTTCCGGGACAGCACGATATGCGGCTTTGCAGAATAATACTTATGAGCCCATGACAAGTTCGTATACCTCTGATATCTGGAATGATTCGTATACCAGTATTTATCAGTTTAATAGTATTATCATCGGCCTCAGCAATAACCCGGCTGTAACTGCCACAGTATCGAAACAAATTGTGGCAGAAGCAAAAACAATGCGGGCCTATTGTTATCTCCAGCTTGTCGGTCTTTTTGGCGATGTTCCGTTGGTGCTAACCACAAACGTAGATCAAACGGCGCTTACACCACGTGTAGCGGCCAGCACTGTATATACCCAGATTATTCAGGACCTGAATGAGGCAAAGGCCGATTTAGGTGAAGATTACGTTTCAAATTCAGGAGTAAGCAACAGGATGCAGGCCAACAGAAGTACAGCCTCCGCACTGCTTTCCCGCGCGTACCTGACTATAGGTAATGCGCAGGAAGCTATCAGGAATGCCAGCGAAGTAATCAGCAACACAGGTTTATATCAATTACTGCCTGGGAGCCGGTTAAATGATGTTTTTCTCGCAAATTCCAGGGAAGCAATATTACAATTGGGCTCTTCACTCAACGCAACTAGCGGCTATACCAATGAAGGGCAGGCATTTGTAAGCAATCCTTTTTCATTTTCACTATCCTTTACGCTGAGTGATGGCTTATTGGCAGCATTTGAACCGAATGACCTGCGGCGCGCTGCATGGGTAAGGCCGGTGACCATGAATGGGATAACCGCCTCTGAACCTTATAAATATAAAAACTACGACAGGGAGTCGGCCACCGCCTCTCAACGTGTTGAAGTACCAACAGTGGTCCGTCTGGCAGAGATTTACCTGATCCGCGCGGAGGCTTATGCTGCAACAGGCAATCGTGCGTTGGCACTGGCTGACCTTAAAACAATTCGCGACAGGGCGGGACTTACTCAGTTATCAGCTAATGTGAATGTAGAAGATGCAGTACTTCGGGAGCGCAGGATAGAATTGTTTTGTGAACGTGGTGACCGTTGGCTGAGCCTGAAAAGAACAGGTAGGATTGATGCTGTTCTTGGTGCAGCAAAGCCGTCCACCTGGCAGTCGTACGCACAACTGTTCCCTATACCACAAACGGCCATTGATACCAATCCGAACCTTATTCAAAATCAAGGATACAGATAATCAAAAAAGGGTGGGTGTCCGCAGCGTTTCAAGGCAAAGGACACCCACCCATAATTTAAAAAAATGGACAACAATATTGTAAAAATCAGCAACCTTTCACATCGGTACGGAACTGCCTGGGCAATCAGGAATATTAATTTCGAGATCAGGGAACTTGGTGTACTTGGTTTGCTGGGATCTAACGGCGCCGGAAAATCTACCACCATGAATATCATGTGCGGTGTACTTAACCAGACAGAAGGTAATGTAGAAATTGGCGGCTACACCATGCAGGAAAATCCTATAGCTGCAAAAAAGCTGATTGGCTTTTTACCGCAGAATGCACCGCTGTATATGGAATTGACAGTGAGTGAATATCTCACCCAATGTGCTTACCTGAGACTGATTGACCGGAAACATGTTGCTGCTGCGGTGGATAAAGCAATGGCAAAATGTGGTGTTTCACATTTCCGCAACAGATTGATAGCTAATCTGTCTGGTGGATATAAACAACGGGTGGGTATCGCCCAGGCGATTATTCATGAACCGAAACTGGTGGTTTTGGACGAGCCTACTAATGGCCTGGACCCTAATCAGATTTTCGAAGTGCGCAAGCTGATCAAAGAAGTGGGGGAAGAAAAGTCTGTTATTTTCTCCTCTCATATCCTTTCCGAAATCCAGGCTACCTGCAGCCATGTCAAAATGATAGAAAATGGCACTATGGTATTTTCAGATTCGATGGATGCTTTCAACAATTATATTGAACCGGATAGCCTGATCATGACCCTGCATAACCCTCCGGCCGTAACGGAATTGGAAAATATAGAGGGGGTGAAAAAGGTGGAGGTGCTCAGCAGTACGAAATTCAGGATTCATTTTGCCGAAGGCCATAAAATCAGTGAACGGCTGATCGGGATCAGTACTGTTGCAGGCTGGCGCATGTCAGAGATCACACTGGAGAAGAGCTCCCTTGACCAGATATTTGCCCAATTGTCAAACAAGAAACCTTCCTAACAGCAAACATGCATAAGACCATATACCAATTCACACATCATCTTGTGCAAGCACCGCAATAATTACAACTCAATAATATTTGTATGAAAAATATATTAAGGATTGCCCGAATAGAGCTAAGCCTTTTATGCTACTCGCCCGTAGCCTGGATAGTACTGCTGGTTTTTATCATCCAGTCCGGGTGGCAATATACTTCTTTAATGGAGCGTATGGAACAGGCCCAGCAAATGGGCCAAACAGCAGAAGACCTCACTAACAGGATTTTTTCAGGCTTTATGGCCCTTTACCCTAAAATGCAGGAATATCTTTATCTGTATATTCCTTTATTAACTATGGGCCTGATCAGCAGGGAAACACATAGTGGATCAATTAAATTACTGTATTCCTCGCCTATACGGATGATTGATATCGTTGCAGGTAAATACCTGGCTATGGTGAGTTTTTGTTTGCTATTAGTTAGCGTATTACTTGGCCTCGGGGTCATATCAATTTTCACTATAGAAAATGTAGATTTTGTTTTTGTGCTATCTGGCGTTATTGGTTTGTACCTGCTTATCTGCGCTTATTCAGCCATTGGTCTCTTCATGTCCAGCTTAACCAGTTACCAGGTAGTAGCGGCCATTAGTACATTAGTTGTGCTGGCTATCCTAAACTTTATCGGTGGTTTGTGGCAGAACATCAACTTCGTGAGGGACATTACCTATTTCCTTTCCATAAACGGGAGGGCAGAAGAATCAATTGATGGTCTTTTAGCAACCAATGATATCTTTTATTTCCTGATTGTAATTGCGCTGTTTTTGGGACTAACACTTCTTAAATTACAATTTGAGCGGCGGACCATCTCGCTGTCAACCAGAATTATGAGGTACACTGGTTTTATTACGATGATGCTTCTCCTAGGATATATTAGTTCCAGGCCTCAATTTATCGGCTATGTGGATATGACTGCGAACCACAGACGTACCCTGACTGACAGCAGCAGGGCAGTGATTGCTAAAATGGATGAGCCTGTTGTGATCACTACCTACGTGAACCTGCTGGATGAGAATTACTATTCAGGCTTGCCTGTATACCAGAATAACGACAAGAAAAACTTTGATATGTATTTTCGCTTTATGCCCTATATGCGTATTGAGTATGTGTATTATTGGGACCACTCAGAAAATAAACGGTTATATGCAGAAAACCCTGGACTAAACGATGAACAGATAGCCCGTAAAATGGCGAAAGCCAATGAGCTGGATTTTGATCTGTTTCTGCGTCCTGAACAAATCAGGAAAATAATTGATTTGAAACCTGAACGTAACAGGCTGGTCCGTATATTATCTTATAAAGGTAAGCAGACAACACTTCGTATGTATGATGATCTTTTTAGGCAGCCCGGAGAGAAAGAAATATCTGCTGCCTTAAAAAGACTAGTGGTTAATTCACCAAGAATAGGATTTGTGACTGGCCATAATGAACGTAACATTATCCGATCCGGTGACAAAGATTATCAGATTTCTACCAATGAAATCACCTTCCGTTATTCACTGTTGAACCAGGGTTTTGACGTCAAAGCGGTGACACTAAATGATCAGAACCTGATTAAAAATGTTGATATACTTGTCATTGCAGATGGCCTAACAGCCTACAGTGCCGTAGAATTGGCGAATTTAGAATCGTATATAGCGGCTGGCGGAAACCTGATGATCGCTGCAGAACCTGGGAGCGGGACAATTTCAAACACGATACTAGCCCCGCTTGGTGTTAAACTTGGAGAGGGCATGCTGGTCCAAAAAAGCCAGAATTTCGAACCATCATTTGTGTTGAGCGGACTGGCTATCAGGCAATGGAAGCAGCTGGTGAGCAACAGTGCTTTTCTAAAACGGGACAGTGCCTTTGTAACCACGCCAACAGTGGCCGCATTGCAGGTCCTTCCCGGAAATGCGTTTGAAAGTTTCCCTGTTCTGGTTACACAAGCCGCAGATACCTGGCAAATCCCGGGCCTTGCTTTCAGTAAAACTGCTGAATTGACAGATCAAAGAAAGAATGAAGACAAGAAATCTTACCCTGTGGCTTTGGCCATGCGCCGTAAAGTAGGGAATAAGGAACAGCGCATTTTTGTGGCAGGTGATGCTGATTTCATGAGCAATGCCGAAATGACCAGACAAAGTCCCCGTGCCATCAACTTTACTTTTGTTACCGAGTTATTTGGCTGGTTTAGTTATGGAGAGTTCCCAATTGATACTACCCGTAAGGAGCCTAACGATAACAAAGTATTGCTAAGCAGCACACAACTTACCTGGATCCGATGGACACTGTTGGGCATTTTGCCAGGGCTGATTGCACTTTCAATTTCATGGATGCTGATTGCAAGAAAAAGGAGATAATATACATATGAAAAATATAGTTAACGGGATATTGATTTCTATCCTGACATTTTTAATTCCGGGGATAACTTTGGGCCAAAACCTGCCTTTAGTTAATGATCCATCAGTAAAAACAGGTTTGTTGAAAAATGGGTTCCGGTATTACATCAAACGTAATGTTGAGCCGGCGGGCCGGGCTACCATCTACCTCGCTAACAAGGTAGGCTCTATATTAGAGACCGAACAAGAACGCGGAATTGCCCATTTTATTGAGCACATGAATTTCAATGGCACCAAACATTTTCCCAAAAATGAGCTCATCAGCTACCTGGAACGTTCGGGTGTAAAATTCGGGGCCGACTTAAATGCGTACACAGGGTTTGACGAAACAGTTTACCAGTTGCCGCTGCCTACAGATCATGCTGACCTATGGAATAATGGCATGCAGATTATGCGCGATTGGGCAGCAGATGCAACCATAGATAAAACAGAGTTCGATAAAGAACGGGGAGTGATACAAGAAGAAAGAAGAATGCGTAAAGATGCAGGTAGCAGATTAGCAGAACAGTACAGGCCGCTTCTTTATAATCACTCCCGCTACGCGGAAAGGATGCCAATCGGTAAGGATAATGTTGTGCTTAAATCAGATGTGTCAATTGCCAAAAACTTTTATAAAAGATGGTACAGGCCAGATCTTCAGGCACTGATTATTGTGGGTGATATTGATGTAAACGCCGTAGAAAAACAAGTGGTTAAGCTATTTTCAGACCTGCGGCCTCCGGTTCAGGTAGTTCCACGCAAGAAGTATACTATAGTTTTAAAAAAGTCTGCAGATTATTTGAAGGCGAGCGATCCTGAATTCAGTCAGTATTACATTCAGTTTTATTTTAAGCAGGTCAGTTATGCTGTAAAAACCAGGGATGATTTTAGAAGGCAGTTAGTCGAGCGGTTGGCCAATATGCTCTATGCGAACAGGTTGAGCGATGTTTACAATAACAGTAAGCCCGCCTATTTGGGGGCAAGTGCCCAAATTAGTCCGTTGATTGCTAATATTGATGCGCTGACATTTAATGTTGTATTGAACCCGGAAAAAATTAAAGGTAGTTTCGATGCGTTCTGGACAGAAATGGAGCGTGTAAAGCGCTTCGGTTTTACAGCAGATGAAATTCAGTCTGTAAAAGACAGGTTCAACCGTTCTATGGAACTTGCACTATCCGAGAAAAATAAGGCGAAATCTGCAGGTTATGCAGAAAATTACTTACAGCACTTCCTTAAAGGCGATGCCTATCATAGTGTTCAAGAAAGGGATAAGCTCTATCATTTTTATATTGACCAAATTACCGCAAAAGAGATTGATCAATACCTTCAGCATTACCTGAATAGTTCAGACAAAACAATTCTTGTTCTTGGCCCTGATAAAGGAAAGGATAAGTTGCCAGATCAGCAATTATTAAATAAATGGATGCATGCAGTTGAAATCACGGATATTAAGCCTTCGCAAGCAGAAAAGATAGCCGGGAACTTGCTCAGGAATGCTCCTCTGCCTGGTAAAATTGTGAAAGAGGACCAGATTAGCGAATTGGGTATTTATCACTGGCAGCTTGACAATGGCATGAACATCTATGCTAAACCGACTGATTATAAAAACAATGAAGTACTTTTCTCGGGCTTTAGTAATGGGGGCACTTCGTTATATGATGATGCCGATTTTTACTCGGCAAAAAATTCTGCAGCCTTTGTTAGCAGCAGTGGTTTAGGAGAGTATACTGCCGGTCAGCTGGACCAGATTTTAAATAAAAAGGCCATACAGGTACAGCCATATATTGCAGATAGGTCAGAAGGTTTTTCAGGCGCATCTGCATCCAATGATCTTCCTGTGGCATTTGAAATGCTCTACCTCTACATGACAGCACCAAAGTTAGATACTGCAAGATTCAACAGGATCATTTCGCAGTCTAAATCTGCGTTCAGAAACCGCACGCCAAATCCGGAACGTGATTTCTCAGATACTATTGGTTATGTACTCTCTGGTTATCATCCCCGTCGTAAACCTGCGGCTATTGATAATTTTGACCAGATTGACCCTGCGAAAGTTCGAACGATTTTCAGTGAAAGGTTTTCAAACCCTAGCGACTTTACCTTTGTATTTACGGGTAATTTTAATGTAGATTCTTTAAAAGTATGGACAAAAAATTATCTGGGCGCTTTACCGCGTAATGGAAAAGCTGAGCGTGCCAAAGACTTACATATTCGTGTGCCTGAAGGTAAGATCAGAAAAAATCTGCGGGCAGGTAAATCAGACAAAGCCACTGTTCAGTTTGTACTTAGCGGCACCTATAATTATAACACTAAAAGCAATTTATATCTCGATCTATTAAAAGCGGCTTTACAGTTTCGTCTCAACACCCGTTTAAGAGAAGCTGAAGGAGGTGTTTATTCGCCACAGGTTTATGTAACCAAAGCAAAAGAGCCGGTTAATTTTTATGCCTATACGATATCCTTTGAATGTGATCCGGCAAAGATGGAGAAACTAATTTCTGCTGCGAAGGAAGAAATAGCTCAGCTGTCCAAAAGCGGCGTAACAGCTGAAGAAATGCAAAAATTTGTGGCTGAGGAAAGCAGGTCAAATGAACTGGCGTTGAGGTCTAATCAATTCTGGTTAGACTATATCCAATCTGCAATCAATAATGATGAGCCCTTATCAGGGGTATTGGATGATCAGGCAAATTTGCAAGCCCTAGATATTGAAAAAAGTAAAGAATATAGTTCGCAGTTTTTTAACCAGAAAAACGAAATCATTTTTACTCTGCAACCGTAATTACAATTAACTGATTTGCATCCCCCTTAGCTTGATGTTATCTATTGAAAGTAAAAGAATGTAGAAAAGAATTTTTAGTGAGTAATAGTTAATAGTTAAAGCGTAGTTGGTGGATGCCGCTACGCTTTTTACAATTGGACATTACAGGCGGCAGCTGCAATATTGAAGGTCAGTATTTACCATGGTAAAAATTCGCCTGACTGGGAAAAAGTTCCTGTTGGACCATTCTCATCAATTAAAGCCATGGCAACACCTGACTTAGCACCTTCTTCCGGAGTTAAGGGGGCCTGGTCTGAACCGATTGATGTTTGCACCCAACCTGGACTAATTGCATTTACTTTAATTTTGGACGCGTCAAGGGCATTAGCCAGAAAAACCGTGAACTGGTTCAAGGCCGTTTTTGACGCACTATAAGCGTACGGTTTTAAAGCATATAACCAATGTTCTTTATCCAAATGCGCACCAAAGGAACCAGACACGCTGCTTATATTTACAATACGCCCCGCCTCGCTTTTTTTGATCGCGGGCAATAATGCCTGGGTCAGCTCTACGGTACCGAAATAATTAATGTCAAAAGTATCCCGCAGAGTTTGTATGGGTACGGTTTCAGTGTTATTTCCGAACCACGCGCCGTCTAAAAATACGGCTGCATTGTTGATTAGAATGTCCAATACACCATATTCGCTTTCAATGTATTGTCTAACGTTATCAATATCAGTCGAATTACTGATGTCCAGTTGTACAAAAGTGACATCTAATGATAAATCCCGTAAGACTGCTTCCGCTTTTTTACCTTCTATGTCATTTCTTGCCCCCAATAAAACCTTAATATTTTTTGCTGCTAGTTGTTTCGCTGTTTCAAATCCAATGCCTTTATTGGCTCCGGTTACTAATGCTATCTTCGTCATTTTGCAAATTTTTAAATTCCAATGCAAAGGTAGCGTGGATGTCATGGCCAATGTTAGCGCAGATAACACCGATCCTTACTAAAATCAAACTTTCTTGCACCGAGTTCGAGGATCAACTACTCCTTTTGTAATTTTCGGTAATCTGTAGGAGAGCTGCTGGCATGCTTTTTAAAGAATAAATTGAAATGTGACGGCTCTTCGAAAGCGAGTGCAGCAGAAATCTCCGCAATGTTCCAGTTGGTTAACTTTAATAAGATCTTAGCCTCTTGAATAAGCCTTGCTGCAATGATCTCACTTACGGTCCTTCCTTTAGACAATTTCACCTGGCGGTTCAAATAATTGGGATGCAGCGACAGGTTGTCTGCGAAATCTTTCGCGGTTTTAAATTTGATCGTATCCTGAGGGGATTCTATGGGAAACTGCGATTCTAACAACCTTATAAAGGAACAAGCGATAACCTCGGTGGTGTTATTGGTTTTTACAAAGGAGCTAATAGGAGCGAGCTTTTGTGCATTAAAAATAATTTCAAGCAGATAAGTGCGTAGAAGATTATCTTTAAAAGCGCTATCGGCCTTTAATTCATCAAAAATTTTATTGTAAACCTCAATGAAGAGTTTTGTCTGCTCCTCTGTAAGGGAATAGATATTCTGTCTGCCTGGTTTATAGATTGGAAATTCAAGTAAACGATAACCACTGTTAGCTTTGGTTATAAACTCCTCTTTAAAGACGCAACTAATCCCGGAGTACCCTGAACCGGCCTCGTGAACCCCAAAAGGAATTTTGGTGGTGGTGAACAGTAAGGAGTTGCCCGTAATATCAATGTTCCTATCTTCAAATTCAAGCCGGTAGTCACCTTGTAATAATGTAGCTGTGTAAAATTTCTTCCTGCTATATTCAAATGAAAAAATCGGATTACCAGTTAGGCAGAGGTCCAGTATATGAAAAGAATCTGCACCATTCCGCATTTTGTCTGATAAGGGAGTAATATTTGCTTGATCGATAGGAGATGTAGAACCAGCTATTTTCATAAACAAAAATAAAATAAAAGTTGATCTCTTTCTACTGCAATAATTCTATGTGAGACTTTTCCCATATTTGGAGTTGAGAGTTATGCTTACCGTAAATGAGGTTTGTTTACGCCACTTAGTTCCTAAAAGGTAGTTTTAACAGCATATCACGATTCATTTAATGCTTTTTGCTTTACTGAATAATTTCCCTTACCTATGCAGGTATCACCACCAATTCTATTCATATTTCAATTAATGGAGGGGAAAGACACCAAAACACTTAACATTGACGTATTTGAGACACTGTTTCGCACGAACCATCAATTTCTGTGCATGGTGGCTATGCAATACGTTCAGGATAAGTTTATAGCAGAGGATTTGGTACAGGATTTTTTTATAGACTTCTGGCAACGACGTCATATTATTCAACTCACCACCGGTTTTGAAGCCTACGCCCGCCGGGCAGTAAAATACAAGTGTATCGACTTCCTGCGTAAAAATGCAGTGGCAAAGAAGAGAAATTCAATGTTTTCTATTCTTGAAGAAACACAAATGCCAAACGATGAAACAGATCAGGAGGAAGTGAAGCATCAGCGATATGTCAGGATTGTCGAATTGATTCATAAATTACCAGAAAACCGAAAAAACATTTTCATTATGCACGCAGTAGAGAAACTGAGCTATGCTGATATTGCAAAAAAGCAAAGTATTTCCGTTAATACTGTAAAAACACAGCTTAGCAGAGCATATGCTGCACTCAGAAATAAAACTATTATTACTTTCATCGGTTTTTTACTCGCAATCGCCCGTATTTAAGGTTATTTAAAAAGAAATCTGCAGATTTATTTTTTTTGCTGTCACCCATTTATAACATATCTACGACAGTGTGTTGATATGGATAAAGAATCAACGCCTTTTAGTCCGAATTGGAACAGGATTTTAGAAACACTGGAGGCGGATGAGCAGTCGTCACAAGACCTAAGCCCGGAAGAACAGTTATTATTAGCAGAGCTCCGCACGCTAAGGGCTGAGTCTTCTGAGGCCTTAAACGTATACTCGTCTTTTGATACTAATAAGAAATGGGATACATTAAAGGAGCAGATTAGTGTGGGCGTTACATCTCATCACCGCAGCAAAGGTAAGATGCGTAAACTGTGGATCAGGATTTCAGCTGCCGCTGCGGCCATTCTGATCATTACAGGTATCAGTCTTGTTTATGTTAAAAAACAGCAGAACCCACATAATCTGGTTAACATCTTCAAAAATGATATCGCTCCTGGCAAAAACATGGCGACACTTACATTGGATAATGGCAAAAAAATAGTCTTATCTACTGCAAATAAAGGTCAGCTTGCCACTGAAGCAGGAATAGTAATCAGTAAAACGGCCGATGGACAAGTAGTTTATAGTGTAAGCAATCAGGAATCGGATGCCGGTACACGTATTCATATGCTGTCAACCGCCAAAGGTGAAACCTATCGTCTCCGCCTGCCCGACAAAAGTGAAGTATGGCTGAATGCCTCCTCATCTGTCAAATTTCCTGCATCATTTGCCTCACAAGAAGTACGTCAGGTAGAAGTAACAGGAGAAGCCTACTTTGAAATTGCCAAAGATAAAGCGCATCCTTTTATAGTAAAAACCAACCAGCAGGAAGTTCAGGTATTGGGCACACATTTCAACATCAACAGCTACGAGGATAAAAACAACACGACTACTGCCCTGCTAGAAGGAAGTCTGCGTGTGTTAAACAATGCGCGTCAGGCAGAAATCATCAGACCTGGAGAGCAAACAATAGTAGACGCTGGTAAAAACATTACTATTTCTCCAGCAAATATTAAGAACGTGATGGCCTGGAAAAACGGTTATTTCCGCTTTAGGGATGAGCCTATTGAAGACATTATGGAAAAAATCATCCGGTGGTATAATATAGACGTAATCTATGAGGGGAAAGTATCCAATGAGAAATTCAGCGGTAATATTTCAAGGAACAAAAATATTAGCGAAGTATTAAATATGCTGAGCTATTCCAATGCTGTTAAATTTAAAGTTGATGGAAGGAGGGTGACCGTGATGCAATAGAAATCTACCTGAACTAATTTTACCAGAAAAATTAAAGCTTTTTTCGGAACCATGAGGAATAGCTAAAGAATAATTACCAGCCCGACGCCAATCGAACTGGTAAAATAAGGCTGGTAAATCAACAAAATTGTCAACAAACCGCTTAAAGCCGCGATCTCGAAAATACAAGGCTTAAAGCTACAACCGAACTTAACAAATGTACCAAATTTGCACTACACTGGTGCGCTTTTGCAGCGCGCAGTATAACCTATGGAGAGTTATGAAGCTTACTACTCTGCTCCTGCTCGCATTTTTCATGCAAGTAAGTGCTGGAACCTATGCACAGAAAATTACTTTATCAGCCAAAAACGCTGAACTGTTTACTATTTTTGATCAGATCAGCGACCAAAGTGGCTATGATTTTGTCATCACCAATTCTATCCTCAAGAATGCCAAAAAAGTAAATATTCAGGTTAAAAATGCTGAACTGAAAGACGTACTCAATCAGATTTTCAAAGATCAGTCCCTGGAATTTAGTATGAGTAACAAGTCTGTTCTGGTAAAAAAGAAGGAATCTGCCTTTCTGGAAAATATAATCAAGCGATTCCAATCAATTGACGTTACTGGTAAAGTGCTGGATGAAAATAACCTGCCTTTACCGGGAGCAACGGTGAAAGTTAAGGGACTAAAAAAACAGGTAGTTACTAACGGGGACGGCGAATTCACATTGACAGGTGTTGATGAGGATGCTGTTTTAGTAATTTCTTTTTTAGGCTATGAAACAAGAGAAATACAGGCATCAGAAACATCCCTGAGTATTAACCTTACCGTTCAAACGGGTCAGCTCAAAGAAGTTACCGTCTCAACCGGCTATCAAACATTATCAAAAGAACGGGTAACAGGATCTTTTTCTACGGTATCGGCAAAACAACTGGAACAACAGCGTTTAAGCAGCATGGGCTCACTCCTGGAAGGTCGTGTTCCTGGATACAACAAAGGGCTGATCAGGGGAACAACCTCCATGAACGGAATTACCCAGCCCTTATATGTGATTGATGGCTTCCCCGTAGAAAACTCAAATTACAGCACTGTTGGTAGAATTGAAGATGGTATTCCGGGCTTAAACCTCGAAGACATTGAAAGCATTACCGTGCTTAAAGATGCTGCTGCCGCCTCTATATATGGTGCACGTGCCGCCAACGGCGTAATCGTAATTATAACAAAAAAAGCAAAAACGGGGAAACCGCAAATCTCTGCTTCGAGTACTTTTACACTGTCACCTTATCGCCAGTACACAAATAACCTGACCAATTCGGCAGATATCGTTGAACTGGAGCAGGAATGGGCAGCAAAAAACCCTAACCTGCGTGGTACGGGAGCTGCTGCGTATGCTGCAAATTTATTACAGAATATCGCCTACCCGAGTCAGGGTATCAACGCGATTTTAAGAAATTCAGCGGGCACGCTCTCGCAGGGTGATCTCAATTCAACACTGAACAGACTTGCATCAGGTGGGTATCAATATTATGATGATGTAGAGAAATACAGCAAAAGAAGTCCTTTTTACCAGCAATACAACCTGAGCGTAGGCAATGCAACAGAAAAAAATGCACTGTATACTTCTGTTACCTACCGCAACAACAAAGATCAGGATAAATACAATGGTGAAGAATCATTGGGCATCAATGTGAACAATACCACACAAATCACCAAATGGTTAAGCCTGGAACTTAGTACCTATCTGGCCTACAAAGAAAATGATGAACAGAGTTACAGTACGTTTTCTCCGGGTTATACTTTTCAGCCTTATGATCGTTTGGTTAATGCTGATGGCAGTAACTTCACATCCCCAGCTGCATCCCGCTTATCGGCAAATACCATGTCATTGATCAACAACAATGGTTTATACAACATGGATATCACTCCGTTGGACGAACAGGGTAGAAACCTGGGCAAAACAAAAAACTTTAACAGCAGGTCATTTATTAAACTGGGCGTGAAAATTACCGACTGGTTATCTTATAAATCAAGCCTCCAGTATGAATATGCAACAGACAGATCTACACAGCTAGACAGCAAAGATTCATATGCAGTACGTGCACTGGTAAACAGTTTTGCTTCCAGCAATCCTACACAGGGCGGAAAAGCTGTGTTCAACATGCCCTACGGAAATATCAACCGTACCACAGAGCAGTTCACTACCGCTTATAACTTCCGTCAGCAATTAAATATCGACAAAACCTTTGGAGAGAAGCATAGCTTAACGGCAATCGCGGGAACAGAAATCAGAAACAGGCGACTCGAGTACCGTGCGCAGAACTTATACAATTATAATCCGCAGACCTTAACCTTCAGCCTGCTCAACCAACCTCTACTGGCAAGTTATCCGGGAAATATTTTAGGCGGTGGCAACCTGAGCAATAACGACGTAACCTATCTCAGAGATAATTACAACCGTTTTGTATCGCTTTATGCCAATGCAGGGTACGCTTACGATGATAAATATCTGTTTACGGGAAGTATCCGCTGGGACAGATCCAACCTATGGGGTACAAGCTCAAAGTATCAGAATACACCTATCTGGTCGCTGGGTGGCGGATGGAACATCAATAAGGAATCTTTCTTTAATGTCGACTGGGTAAATCAACTGAAATTACGTGTATCGCATGGCATAGGTGGTAACGTTTTCTCACAGTTTGCACCATTCATGACGGCGTATTACAATCAAAATAATAACGTGGGTGGCTTAGCGGGCATTATCGCCTCAAGACCTAACCCGCTATTGTCATGGGAAAAAACAACTACCGACAATATCGGGGTAGATTTCGCAATCCTGAAAAACAGATTGTCGGGCTCGGTCGACTACTATCAGAAACATGGGAAAGACCTGCTGGCAAGTACCACAGGCGTACCGACAGAGGGCTTTGGCTATTCCACCTACTCGATCAACAATGGTGAAATGGTGAACAAAGGTATTGAGCTTAATTTAACGGGCGATGTGATCCGCAGCAATGACCTCACCTGGACGCTTGGTGCGCAATATGCCTTCAACAAAAACAAGGTAACCTATGTTAACGTGGAAGCACCTGTATATTACCTGCAGCTGGATTACCCCCAATCATATCCAAGAATCGGAAATCCTTATAATTCAATCTACAGCTACAAATGGGCTGGACTAAGCGCTACAGGACTTCCTCAGGTTTATGATGAAAACGGCAATAAAGTCTCTGCTTCGCCAGGTACATTGGAGTCTATCATTTATAGCGGCACCACGGTCCCTAAATACAGCGGTTCAGTTAACAATACGCTTAATTACAAGAACTTCACCTTTGCATTTTTGCTGACTTTTGAAGGTGGCCACAAAATGAGAAATACCTTCCTGCCAACCTTAGGTAGCGCCTACAATAGTACGCTGGGGGGGTATGCTACCCAAATTGAACCGACTAACAAAGATATCGTAAACAGATGGAGAAATCCGGGTGATGAGAACACGACCAACATCCCAAGGGTGCTATTTGCAGAAGATCCTGCTTACAACAGTCAGACTGCAGAAATCTATACAAATGCAGATATCAACGTTCTCGACGCAAGCAACATCAGATTGAGAAACATCTCACTGGCTTACAAAGTTCCGCAGCAATTAGCTCAAAAAGCCGGAATGCAAAACATACGTTTCCAGTTCAATGTAGAAAATGCGTTTACTATCGCGAAAACTAAAACAGCGAAATACCTGCTCGACGGATATCTTGCGCCTAACTATGTATGGGGTATTTACCTTAATTTTTAGAAACATGAAAACGATACTATCAACCACCATAAAAATAGCAGTACTGGCCAGCATATTAGGTTTCAGCAGCTGTAAAAAATTCATCGATATCCTTCCGCTAGGGAATGGACAGATACCCACTACACTGGCAGATTATGAGGCACTGATCCGTGATGAATATGGCAACCAGCGCACCTCAGTTACCCAGGCGGTGTTACTCATGAACGACAAATTTGAAAATGCAAGCAACCTCAGTTATTTCCCGCTCTGGTCTGCCAATTATAACTGGAATGAAAGTGCAAATAGGGTTACCCTTAATAATGCGGATGAATCCACCTATTACAACTGTTATGGTGCTATTTCCACTAGCAATCTGATTATTGAGCATGCCAGTGAAACTACGGAAGCCACGCCGGCACAGCAGGCAGAATTAATCGGACAGGCAAAGGTACTGAGAGCCTTTAATTATAATATCCTCGCCAACTATTATGCAGATACCTATGAAGAAAGTAACGCCGCCACAAAACTATCGGTACCGCTGATTTTGAGTGCCAATATTGGTGCTGCTTATACACAGGTCACCATAAAAGAAATCTATGATTTCATGCTGAAAGATATTGATGAGTCGATACCTGTATTGCATGCTGCAAGTGCGACTGTTCTGCATCCGAATCTTGGTGCAGCCTATGCTTTGAAAGCAAGGATCCTTCTGCAGATGAGCAGATACACTGATGCGCTTGCTGCTGCAAATGAAGCTTTGAAATACAACGATAAACTGTTCGACTGGACTGCTTTTTATGCAGCTAACAAAGCACAGATAGAATTGCCCAATCAGTATCTCAATGCGACTTCTCCTACTGGCTTTAATTTTGTAGAAACCTACTACTTCCGTCATGGGGAAACCAGCAATCCGGGTCGTGAATCTGCTGTAAGGGTCGATCGCGCCAAACGTTTTGAAACAGGGGACGCCAGATTTGCATCACGCTGGAAATTACGTACACTCGGTGCAGATACTTACTATACAAGTATCACCACCGGCTATTTTAATATCGGCGGACTTACCACTACCGAAGTATACCTCATCAAAGCAGAATGCCAGGCACGCCTGAATGATGTTCCGGGTGCAATGGCCACCCTGAACACAGTACGTGCAAAACGTATCTTCGCAGCAACCTATGTTCCACTCAGCGCAGAAAATACCATTGCCGCAGTAAAGCTGATCCAGCGTACCAAAGGGAATGAGCTGATAATGAGTATCGTGCCTTTCGCGGATACGCGCCGCTTAAATAAAGATCCTAATTATGCGACCACTCTGGCTAAAACAGAAAATGGACAAACGTCAACACTGTTGCCAACATCACATCTGTGGACTATGCCTTTTCCGCTCGGTGCTTCCAAAAATCAGGGAAATGGCACAATCAAACAGAATGTAGATAAATAAAATTTAAAACATACACCATGAAACTGAAATTGATAAGTATACTGCTCCTCCTTCTGTTCAATGTATTTTCAGGAACATTAAAAGCAGCACCTGCGCCATTTACCATCACCGGCACAATTAAAGGACTGCCTGATGGTACACGGATCAACCTTGTGCCAGGGGCTACGCACGCAGATGAAAAGCCTGTGGCGCAGGCAACGGTAAATAAAGGCCAGTTTGTACTGAAAGGTGCCATTGGTACAGAACCGCGCTTGTTTTACCTGCAGATACTAGGGATTCCCGGCAGCACCTCTATTATGGTGCAGGCTGCAAAAATTAACGTTACAGGGGTAGCCAGACTGACCGGCGGCACAGAAAATAAATATTATGAATTTTCCGCGGTATTGGTAAAAGGCAGTCCGGCCCATCTGCTGTACCTAAAAAAGGAAATGCCCAAAGCGGAGCTGAATGTGCTTTACATGGCTAATCAGGAAGCGAATAAAGAAGTGATCACCATGAAAAACGAAGCTTTCGCTAAAAAGGATACGGTACTGGTAAATTCAATTATGGAGTCGGCAGCATGGAAGAAATTGGAGGCCGACGACAAAGAATTTTTCAGGCTTGTCAACCAAAAAATGGATAAAATGATCAGCGACAATAAAAATACCTTCTGGGGTCCGCTGCTGGCGCTTGATCTCTTTAGTTATTTTACACCGGAAAACAAAAGCACTTATGCATCATTTTCACCTCAGGCAAAGAACAGTTACTACGGTAGAATCATGGGTGAACTGATCAACCCGAAAGGTTTTAAAGGAAAACCTGCACCGGCAACGGACCTGAAAGATGAAGTTGGAATATCTCCGCAACTGGCCGTTTTAACAAAGGGGCATAAGTATGTACTGGTAGATTTCTGGGCATCATGGTGTGTGCCCTGCCGTAAGTCTATTCCTAACCTCAAAAAAGCTTATGAAGAGTTTAAGGATACAGGTTTACAGATCGTCAGTATTTCTATTGATAAAAAAGAGGGCGACTGGTTAAAGGCGCAAGGTGAAGAAAAGCTGCCATGGCCAAGTTTTCTGGATAAAGGAGCTACTGCTAATGCATGGAAGATACAGGCCATTCCTGCGATGTTTTTACTAGATGAAAATGGGACTGTTGTGTTGGAAAACATGGGCCTGGAAGAAGTGATCACCAAAATTAAAAGCGATTTAAAATGAATAATATATTAAAAAGAACATTAGCCATTGTTCCCTTTGCCGCACTCGTATTTTACGGCGGACAGGTCCTGGCTCAAAATGGCAAGTACTTATTGAAAGGTAACCTTGCCAACGTTACAGGCAAGATATATCTTGGTCACGAGATTGATGGCAAGCCAATTATTATAGATTCTGCCACCGTTGTTAATGGTACTTTTACTTTTAAAGGATCAGTGATACAGCCCGACTTTTATAGTTTAAGCAATAACAACCTGAAATATCCGATCCAGTTTATCCTCGAAAATTCAGCAATCACTATTAACAAGTCGGCTGATAGCCTGGCCATACCTAAAATCAAAGGTTCTGCTGCGCAGGATGTATATATGGGCTTTTATGAAGGTCCGTGGAAAGCAATTACCGCCAAAGCAGGTGACATTTATGGGCGATTGGACAATGCAGAAAAATCAGGGAAAATGGATTCAATAACACGCGCAGGGTTTGACAGGGAATTCAGGATTTTGGATACCCTTAACATTGCCGCTGTAAAAGAATATGTCATTAAACATCCTGCTTCTGCAGGATCCGCAGCTATTATATATGATCGTTTTATAGGTTACCCCAATTTTTCTGTGGCAACCGAGCTTTTCAGCTTATTAAATAAAGAGACTCAGCAGTCAGCGATTGGCAGCCGGATTAAGACTGCCTTGCAAACTGATGCAAAAACGGCAAAAGGAAGAGTTGCTCCTGAAATAGTAATGACAGATAAAGATGGAAAAATCGTGAAGCTGTCTGATTTTAAAGGTAAGTACGTACTCATTGACTTTTGGGCAAGCTGGTGCGGTCCCTGTAGAAAAGAAAATCCCAATGTAGTTGCTGCCTACAAAAAATACCACGACAAGGGATTTGAGATCCTGGGTATATCTCTCGATTCAAAAAAAGATGCCTGGTTAAAAGCAATTGCAGCAGACGGTTTAAGCTGGACACATGTATCAGAATTACAAGGCTGGTCAAATACTGCGGCAACAGCTTATGGAGTGAAGTCTGTCCCGGCAAGTTTCTTGCTCGATCCGGAAGGTAAGGTTGTAGGTAAAGATTTAAGAGGGGAACAATTGAATAAAACTTTAGCAGGCTTATTTAAATAAAATAGTTGAAAAAATTGCAAATTAGCACTTTTCGTACAGCCGTGTAAAATGTGATATGAATGAAAGAGCCTGTAATTACACAATACAGGCTCTTCGTAATCATATAAACTTCCGCTGCCTTGAGCTGCCTGCATTTCACATATTTTAGCTACAATTCATACCACCTTAGTGCTTTCTCACCCTGAATGGGGGACAGAATGGGATATAAATTTCGATAAAGGGGTATCTACCAAAAATAGATCCTGCAGGAACAATCGATGTCCAAGAGTCTGACAAAATAGGAATAAACCTCTAAATACATTAATGTACTCTACGTCGTTGATTTTAAATCACTCAATCGTGCTATCAATCTTATAGCATGATCTTTTGCTTTATTCTTAACATCCTCAATTGTATAACCAGCAACTACAGATGTTCCATGAAAATAGATAGGGTCAACGTATTTCATCTTTGAATAATAAGCTGTTTGTTCTAGATTCTTACAAAACTCGTGTACACGGAAATGATGATCACCTAGTGTGTTATATTCACATTCAGGTGCCCCGATGGTAAAACTTGGTACAAAACTTTTGTCTTTCAATTTGTCACCTTTGGAGCCATAAGCAAATTGATACTCAAATACAGTATCAAACCAAAGTTTTAAAATGGCTGGCATATTATACCAATAAATAGGATATTGGAAAATAATGGTATGATGTCTCAACAATGCATTCTGCTCTGCTTTTACGTCAATTTTGTATTCAGGGTATAAGTTGTAAATATTCCTTATTTCTATATTTAAGTTACTGTTTTGAAGTTCTTCTACAATAGTTTTGTTAGCTACAGAGTTTTCAAAGTTCGGGTGTGCTAAAATGATCAGTGCCATACTATAATAATTTGAGTTGCAAAACTATCTATAGTGAGTTAAGTTTGCAATAACTATCAAAATGGATAGGTATAAATTAATACTATGAAAACGGAATGTCTTAACGATTCTGTAACACTTAAGGGTAAGACATACCCCTGCACAGTTAGTCTTACAATGGATTTCATTGGAGGGAAATGGAAAGCGGTTATTCTGTACCACTTGAAAGACCAGGAAAAGAGATATAACGAACTCCGCAAGGAAATGCCTGCAATTACGGAAATGACTTTAAGTTTACAACTCAAGCAATTAGAGCAAGATAATTTGGTGTTACGAAAAGTGTATGGTGAAAAACCACCTGTAAAGGTTGTTTATAGTCTTACTGGTTTTGGCAAAACTTTATTGCCGGTTTTAGAGGCAATAACCAATTGGGGAAATCAAACTATAGAACAGGAAGGAGAGGCTTAAGACGGTGCATATAAGAATAGCGCAGTCTGGTTATAGGATCATGATGCCAGGTGATATTTAAATTTCGAATAAGTTTGGTTTATAAAACTAGGTTAATTTTATTCCGGCTTATAGTATGGTTCTTTGTAGTTGCCAATTAAGTAGTCTTAAATATATCGGCACTTTTTTATGAATACTCAAATAACTATAGAAGAATCAGTACGCCAATACACTTATGCTTGGAATCAAGAGAGTCCTGCTGCCATTCATGAAGCACTCTCTACATGTTGGTCTGAGAACAGCACTTATATTGATCCGCAGACTCCTTTGACAATAGGAATTGGTGAGTTGGTGCAAGTGATTTACAACTCTTACAAAGAGTTGCCAGGGAGAAAGTTTAGTTTAGTTTCTCAGGCAGACTGTCATCACGGCCGTGGTCGTTTTAGGTGGGAACTAAATATGGCTAATCAGGATGTCGTGGAAGGAATGGATTATTTTGAATTCAATGAAAATAATAGGATAACCAGTATCGTCGGTTTCTTTGGCCTTTTAACATAACTTTTGAAAAGAAACATAGTAAATTGAATACTAGTAACCCAAAGCACATGATTTCACATGACCTAATAATGTCAAATTTTGCAATGGATATTAGTCTCAATGCTCGAGAGAAAGATTACATAAAGTCATTGTTGAAATACACATTCGTTGCTAAGAATACCGTATTATTAGCCGCTGGTGAGACGTGCAAAAACATTTATTTTGTTGAAAAAGGATGCTTGCGGGTTTTTTATGCCGACCAGCTTGGCATTGAACATAATATATACTTTGCTCCGAAGAATTGGTGGGCTGTGGATATGTCAAGCTTTTCGAAGCAATCTCCAGCATTGTCTTCTATAAGTACAATAGAGGACACTATAGTTTATTTTATTGATTACCTAACTTTAGAAGAACTTTATACCGCGGTACCCAAGTTTGGGCGATTCTTTCGTGTTTTGACGCAAAACGGATTTGATATGTACCAAGGTCAGATTATCACCGGCCTTTCGCAGAGCGCAGAAGAGCGATATATGCAGTTTCGAAAACAATATCCAGGTTTAGAACAGCGAATAACGCAAAAGCACATTGCATCTTACCTCGGTATTACTCCTGTGTTTCTAAGTAGAATTCGTAAACGGATTCATCTTCATAGAATGTAGGATTTCCAGCTAGGTTCTAACACAAATGGTTTGTAATGTATATCATGTTAGATACCATCACATTCTTTTTTGCTGCTCAAAATACTAAATTAAAAATCAATTATTAATCTAGAATATATAAAATGAACAGTATCCCACAACAGCTAAGCCCTGATAATAGATATTTAGGCAAAACACAGGTTGCGACTATCCATACTAAAATAGACAGTCCATCTACAAATGAAAACTGGCGTAACCTTTTAAAAAAAGTGGCTCTAAGTGGAATTGTATTAGGAGCGTCACTTAGTTTTTTCGTTGAAAATACGATTGCACAACCGATTTCAAAAGTTAATAGAACTACAGTGCAGAATGATACAAGGATTATTATGGATTTACATGATCCGATAGTAGAATCAATACGTCAATATACTTATGCTTGGAATCAGGAGAGTCCTGCTGCCATCAAAGAGGCACTAGTTAAATGTTGGTCATCAACGGGTACTTACAAAGATCCTAGGACTTCTCTGGCTGTAGGAATTGATCAATTAGTAGAAGTGATTTACAAATCTTACAAACTGTCACCTGGTAGAAAGTTTAGATTGGTTTCTAAGGCAGACTGTCATCACGGCAGCGGTCGTTTTAAGTGGGAACTTATTATGCCAAATAAGAAGGTTATTGAGGGCATGGATTATTTTGAATACAATGAAAAAAATCAAATAACCCGTGTCGTCGGCTTCTTTGGACCTTTATTATAACTTGTGAACAGCAAGAGAGTACTTGAAACTTCTGCAAAGTATGTCTGGCGGTGTCGTAACAACAAGATGAAAAATGTTGGAAAGTGATAGACATTTTGTTGAAGATTTTAGCTTTCCTCATGATTGAATCTAGGATTATCCTGAAACAGTGGAAATGACCAAGGCTTTTTTGCCGGTAATCAAAAAAAAGCGAGACAGGACGTATCGTAAATATCAGTCGCTTTTTCAACGTCCTTTCGTGTTCATTTAAATGAGGCGTATTGGCTATACGCTTTAAAACCTAATGCTTGTTACAGTGCATCAAAAACAGCTTTTAATCAGTTTGCAGTTTTTCTGGCACATGCACTTCATGAAACAAAAATAAAAGTAAATGCGGCAAACCCTGGATGGGTTGAAACATCCATCGGCTCAGATCAGACGCCACTTTCACCGGAAGACGGTGCGAAGACAGGCGTAGCGTTACTTTAAATGGTGACATTTCTCAAAGCTATCACATTGCTTCTTATATGAATGTAGAAGAGTTCAGGGATTTCTGTCTGTCACTCCCGGATACACGAGAAGGGATGCTGTTCGAGAGTTTCTTTAAGAACTCACGGTCAATCCTCGTATTTTATGTTGGCAAGAAGATGTTCTGCCTGTTTGACCTTGATAAATTTGATATTTGTCTGTAAAATGTGACCCTAAGCTCGTTAATGAGCTTAGGGTCCACGAGGGTATAAACAAACCGTTTAACTTAAGCCCAAGACACTGGATAAGTGTTGATTTAAAGGTAAACCCTTCACAAACTATGCAATACAACCTAACCCACTTCGCAATCATTACGTTGAATAGTTCGCGTTCTTCCATAAACTGTTAGGGCTGTATAGCTCTCTATTTAGTCCAAGTGTATGGGGAGAACTGTAGAGCTTTTAATTTCATCTAGAACAAATGAACTCTGTATTTTACCAACATTTGGTATCGTAGCTAATTTATTGGATGCAAAATTATTATAAGCTTCAAGATCCTTTACAATTATTTTTAGAATAAAATCGAAGACGCCCCCTGTCAAGTAGCATTCTGTAATCTCTTCAATTTGTTTTACTTGAGCATTAAATCTGGCAATGTAATCTGCATTCTGGATATTAAGTGATACTGCGCAAAACACCATTAGTGGTAAGCCAACTAGCTTTCGGTCTACAAGAGCTACATAACCTTTAATATAGCCGGCTCCTTCAAGCGCAATGATTCTTTTGTAAATAGGTGTTTTGGTCATGTTTACCTCCTTAGAGAGTATCTTCATATCAAACTTGGCGTTCTTCTGAAGATGGTTTAAAATCATTCTGTCAACATGGTCCAGAGCTGAGGGGGGATTTTTTCCTATTATGTTTTCCATAAAGTTTCACATTGGGAATTATTCCTAATATAGGAGATTATTTGGTTTAAAATAGCAATTTAATAATACTTAACGACTTTAAAACACATGATTTATAACTTTGTTGACAAATAATATTTATATGGATGTGAGAGAATATAAATGCGTACTGATCATAGATAATGAATTAAGTGTTGGTTTTATTGCGAATGTTTCCAGCATTTTATCTATTACTCTGGGGAGTAAAATTCAGGGACTTATTGGCCCGGACGTAACTGATAGAGAAGGGGTAGTTCACCAGGGATTGACGCGGCTGCCAATCCCTGTTTTAGGTACTACTTCGAATAACATAAGGATGATTAGACAAGAATTTCTAATCAAAAAAACTGACACATCTTTCTTGGTAGATTTTTCTTCCTTTGCACAACAGGCACGAACTTATGAGGAATATCAATCGGGCATTGAGGCGGCCGAGACAAATGACATCATCTACCTGGGTATTGCACTATTTGGAGATAAAAAAAGCATCAATAAGGCCACAAAAGGGCTGGCTCTAATTGGTAATGATAGGATAAAATAACAAACAAACATGAAAATAGTAGTTTTAGATAAAGAAAACTTTCTTTCAGATTTCCCTACAATGAAGTTTGATTGTGGTTGGACTGAACATGATCATACTGCACCTGAAGATGTTATCAAAAATCTTGAACGCGCCGATATTGCGATTGTTCATAAAACGGTGCTTCAGGACATTCATTTCCGGCAGCTTCCCTCTCTCAAGATGATTACCACTAATAGTACAGGTTATAACACCATAGATGTCGCTGCTGCCAGGCAGAACGGGATCACGGTTTGCAATATACAAGATTGGTGTACTAATTCTGTGATCGAACACATCTTGTCATTTATCTTTTCGTTAAAGCGAAATATAATACCCTATCACCTTGGCGTGACGAGGGGGGACTGGAAAAAACAAGGTAAAGGAAGTTATGCTATAATGCACAAGCCATACAATGAAATCTCAGGAAGTAAAATGGGAATATTTGGATATGGCGTGCTGGGAAAGCATCTGGAACAGAAGGCTTCCGCTCTTGGAATTAATATTTTAATCTCTGACAGAAAGGGCGCGTCATTGATTCGTCCAGGATACCATCCTTTTGACGAGGTTATCGCTCAAAGCGATATTATAGTTTTACTCTCCCCACTTAATGAGCATACCTACAAAATGATTGCCGAAAAAGAATTTAAACACATGCAGTCCGGTGCGATTTTAATTAACTGTGGCCGTGGGGGACTGGTAGATGAGCAGGATTTACTGCGGGCACTCAAAGAGCATATGATTTCTGGTGCTGCGCTCGATGTCATGGAACAAGAACCTCCTGATGACCATCATCCCTTGCTAAATTATAATGGCAACAATCTCCTGCTCTCTTCTCATGTAGCTTTCGCCAGCCATGAATCGATTGCTGCAAATACCGATCAAATTATTGCAAATATTACCGGTTTCCTAGCGGGATTGCCTCAAAATGTCGTGAATTAATTTAGATAAGTCGTGGAATATTACATCCCTTCAAATACTGGTAGTATAGATTGTAGCCATCTTATTTTCCAATGTTTATGAATAGCGATAAAACAACCACTACCTCATCAGTCCTTCATGGCTCGGTATTCCTTATGCAAGTGCAGAACGATTCCAATAGCCCACTTCGCTTCAATGCATTGGGGGCATGACAGGTCAAATGCCGGTGATATCAGCTTCAGCAAAGAATTTCCCGCAGTGCATTACATTTTTAAGCATATAAAAGTTGCCAGATACGGAATTAATATGGCAATAATCTAGCTACATATTGAATATTCGATTGTTTCTAAATTGTTTTGGAGAATAACCGCTGAAGCGTTTAAAAAACTTCCCGAAAGATGACTGATCGGCAAAATTGAGTTCTTCAGCAATTTGCTGTATGAGAAAATTAGGTTGTTGAAGCATGAGTTTCGCCTCAGTGTACAATAGTTGCGATATTAAGGTTGATACACTTTGACCACTTACACGTCTAACGATCAATGCAAGATAGTGAGTTGTGATATGCAGTTTATCTGCATAAAATTCAACTTGATGATACGACTTGTACGATACTACAAGCAATTCCAAAAATTGTTTAAAATAGTACTGATCCCTACTTATTTTGACATTATTATCGTGGTCTCCCTTTTCAATTATTTGCATGAGATCAAGAAAAAAAAAGTTCAATCCACTAAGGGTCATTTCCTGGTAGTACAAATGACTAATGTCATTAATCAGATCTCTAATAAAAGTCATTCTCTGCAGCAATAAAATATATTCTGAAGGTTGGAGATGTAACAGAGGAGTTTGGTGCATTTTAACCCCATATTTTACGCGCTTGTATATTAAGTCGGTAGAATACATTTTATCAATATATTCTTCACTGATGTACAATATTTCACAAGTGAAATCGCTGCTAAGTTGATCAACTTTGAAGAAGTGACCAAAGGACAACAGAATAATCATTCCCAGATCCACAGCATCGGTTTTAAAGTTGATTTCAATCGTTGCTTTCCCCGATAAAACCAGGATAAACATAGTTGATCGCATATAAATGCTAGAATTCATATACCCGCGTAACTGCGCTGCCCTCATATGCATTATCTTAATTTTGGGAATGGTATTTCCCTCTATATCTGGTAGCCCAAAGAGCTCCCTGTCAGTTTTAGGCATCATTTCTTCTTTCATTTGGAATCAATTATTCATTAAAGATCAACATTTGAAGCATATTTAGTTTCATTATAGACCAATTTTACAGATTTATGGAAGAGTAAGATGTGTTTCAAAGTGATGACTTTTGCTGCTTCTTAATTTATTAACATGCGAAAGTTTATCTATCTAATTCTTACTTTGACATCAATCACTAACACTCAACTATTATATGCACAGGAATTAAATAAGCTACAAGTTAATTTACAGGATCTATTCAATCTTGCAGATAGCAATAGTAGGAGTCTACAGATTTCTATCTATCAACAAGAAACAGCTGCAGAAAATCTAAAGCAACAAAAAAATAGGATGCTACCATCTGTTGATGTATCATTATCCTTTACAAATTATGGAACCGGTTGGGTAACCGATCGCAACTTTTCGAACACTGTTAGTGCAGAAATCCCTCATTTTGGAGACAATTTCGCCTTTAACGCTACTGAAATTATTTATGCGGGAGGTGTGTTAAAAACTTCGGTTAAAGTTGCACAATTAGGCTTATTAATTGCCAAGCTAGAGAAGGAGAAAAATAAGCAGGACATTCGGTTTTTAATTGCTGGATATTACCTTGAATTACAAAAGATCGAAAATCAAACATCTATTCTTCAGCATAATCTTCAACAGACCAATGTTTTACTGAATCAAATTCAACACAAATTTAGACAGGGTACGGCTTTAAAAAATGCAGTAACCCGATATGAACTTCAAAAGCAATCGTTAGATCTATCACTTTTAAAATTAGAAAATGGAAGGCAAATTATCAATAATGAACTAGTCAATACGTTATTACTTACCAAAGGGACGATTTTAGTTATAAAAAAAAGTTCAAATGCTCTTTTAGATAGTGTTAGTTCTGAAGAATGGCAGAAAATAGCAACGCAAAACGCACCAGCATTTAAGCAGATGGTTAACAGGGTGAAGTCCGCTTCACATATGGTTGCTTTAGCTAAATCGGATAGATTACCACAAATCTTTGCTTTCGCGTCTCACAATATCGGTGGTCCTATCTTAGTTGAAGTTCCGCCCTTAAATAAAAACTTGATCTACTGGTCTGCCGGGGTAGGTATAAAGTATAATATCGCATCCATTTATCAATCAGGTTCTAAAATAAAAACCGCAAAAATTGCCGAAAAGATAGCAATTGAAAATAATGCTCTGGTCAAAGAGCAATTATCAAATGACATTCAATCCGCGACTATTCTCTACCAGGAGGCAAAGGATGTTTATCATACTCAGCTCAAAAGTGTGCAATTGGCAAATGAAAACTATAACGTAGTTCGCAACCGATACCTTGCCGATCTTGTTCTAATTACTGAAATGCTGGATGCAGAAAACTCCAAGATTGAGGCAGAAATGCAGGCCGCTAATGCACAAATCAACATTCTATTCCGTTTTTACCAGTTGAATAAAATATCAGGCACCCTATAATAAAACCAGCTTAATTACAATGAAACATAAGACAAAGAAACTAATTTACAACATAGTCGCGGTAACTATTATCGTCGCCGGTATTGCATACGTATCTTCAAAATTTATACACCTTGGCAATGTTGAATATACCGATAATGCACAAGTTAAGCAACTAATCATACCAGTGAACGCACGTGTACAAGGGTTCGTAAAGGAGATTCGCTTTAGTGAATATCAACCTGTTAAAAAGGGGGATACTTTATTAATCGTTGAGGACATGGAATATGTTCAAAGGCTTGCTCAAGCTGAAGCAGATTACCAGAGTGCTCTGGCCGGAAGACTGATTACATCTTCGTCAGAACACACTGCGCAAAATAACATTGCAGTGGCCGATGCCGGAGTGATAGAAGTTTTTGCCCTGCTTCAAAATGCGGCAAAAGAAGATGAACGCTATAAAAACTTACTGCAAAATGAATCAGCTACCCAACAGGAATATGATGGAGTGCACACGAAATATCTATCGCTCCAGGCAAAATATAAGGCACTTCAACAACAGAATCGATCTACAGTGTTAGTTAAGGATGAGCAACACATACGGCTTAGTCAGAACGATGCTAATATTCAATTGGCAAAAGCAACTCTGGAACTAGCAAAATTAAACTTATCCTATACCGTCATTACAGCGCCAACAGATGGGTATACGGGCAGGAAGAGTTTGCAGGCAGGTCAGCTGATCCAGCCCGGGCAAACTATTGTTGAAATTGTTGATAGAAATGAAAAATGGATAGTTGCAAACTACAAAGAAACACAGTCTCACAATCTGAAAGAAGGTCAGTACGTAGAATTGGTTATTGATGCGTTCCCTAAAACAGTTTTCAAAGGAGTGGTTAAATCAATGGCAATGGCCACCGGTGCTAGCTTCTCTATTATATCTCAGGATAATTCTGCAGGTAATTTTGTTAAAATTGAACAGCGCATTCCTGTCCGCATTGAATTTGCAAAGCATGAAAATGAAAAATTAATTCAGCAGCTCAGGGCGGGAATGAATGTAGAATGTACTGTTAAATATTAGTTTATGAATCAACAAGTAAGCTTTACAATACCTGCTATCAACAATTTTATACCTGAGAAAGGAAAGATCATCATATTCCTTTTGTTTGTTGTTGTTTTTCAATTCTCTGCTGGTATCTATTTGGCAACTGCATCAGAAATGGCCAGTGGTACTGCATTACTTCAGGAAGACATACTTATGGCGGGTTATGCATCACTTGTCGGTATGGCGCTTACTTTTACGGTAATGCTTAGACTGAAGATGCGTTTTAGCTCCAAATTTATTTTTCTGACCTGCAGTGTAGGATTGATCTTTTGTAACTTGATATGTGTCAATACTGACAATGTATTCATCTTGGTTTCTACCTGTTTTTTTGCTGGCATCTTCAAAATGTGGGCCACTTTCGAATGTAATTCCACTATTCAGCTCTGGCTTACGCCGGGTCGGGATATGAGCGTGTTTTTCTGCTACGTTTATCTGGTCGTACAGGGAAGCATCTTACTGGGTGGGTCTACAGATATGTATATCTCCCAATTTGTAAGCTGGCACTATATCCATTGGTTAATTATAGGTGCTTTACTTCTAGTCGCGCTTCTTACAATACTCTTGTTCACCAACAGGAGGATGCTACCTTTTTTCCCGTTGATTGGAATTGATTGGCTTGGTGCTTTAATCTGGGGTCTCGTACTTCTTTGCGTAAATTTTATTTGTCTATATGGTGACCATTATGACTGGTGGTACGCAGCAGAGATCAAGTTAGCGACGCTCTTTTTGGTTGTGCTCATAACTTTGAACATTTACCGAGCCTCATTTATTAGGCATCCTTTTATTTCGTTACAAGTCTTTAGCTACAAAACTGTTTATATAACAGTTTTACTATACATTACTAAAGACATTCTTCTATCACCTGTTCATCTTGTTGAACATATCTATTTCGGCGAGATTTTACATTACGATGCAATTCAACTTATTCTCCTAAACTGGGCTAGCTGGATTGGACTATTGTCGGGCGCAGTATTTAGCTGGTATTACTTTGCATTTAGAAAAAACTCCTATAAGTCAACCTTTTTAATAGGCTTTGGATCTATTTTGATATACTTGTTAATAATGTATTTTATCATAGATTACAATACTACAAAGGAAATGCTTGCTGTACCAATATTTTTAAGAAGTTTCGGAAATGTAGTTATTGCAGTTGTACTCATTACAAATTTGGTAAAAGTACCCTTTCATCAATTCTTCCAGGCAATATCGATTCAGGCATTTATGAGTGCAGCATGCGGATCTGCTATATCCGGTGCGGTACTGCATCATATTTTGAACCACACTGTGACTAAAAACTTCCAATTGCTAACAAACAATTTAGATCATGTGAATTATAAATTGAAGTCAGTTACACCTGTTGCATTACAAGAATTGTTACAAAGACAAGTGCTTATGGTATCCTTTAAAGAAACATATGGAATACTCATTTTGGGTGGTTTCAGCTGCTTCTTTCTATTCATATTTTTCAGATACCCATATCTGCCAGTTAAAATCCTGTATCCCAAGATGCGTACTATTAAGAAAATGCTTAAAAAGGAAATTGCGCTTAGTTCCCCTAAACAACCAGATTAACTGCATTATACTATTCTAACCAAATAAATAATGATAGGCTATTCTAACTCCCAACATTACGGTAAGCCGACGGAGTTAGAGTAGTCTTATTTTTAAAAAATTTGCTAAACTGAAATTGATCTTTAAATGAAAGCTTATCAGCGATCTGTCCTATAGATAATGCAGATTGCTGCAATAAGATCTTCGCTTCCTGTATCACCATTTCGTCTATAAAGTCACCTGCTGTTTTATGCAATGTGCTTTTTGTAAGTTTCGTGAGATAGTCAGCAGTTACACCCATCTTCAAAGCATAAAACTGAACGCTACGCTCAACTGTAACATACTGAGATAAATATTTCAAAAAGCGAAGTGAATGCTCTTCTTTGCGGGATATTTGATTTCTTTTCACCTTATAATAAACTTTCAAAAGTGCGGATATTTCAAACATTAGCAAACTGTAGGCATGTAGGATAAGTTCGTTTTTAAATGGATGAAATTTTAGACTATTTTTTTGGTACAAAATGTGCACTATTTCAGAAATTATAGCCATTTCTGCCGAAGTTAGAGATAACAAAGAGATCCGTTGGCGGGTGAAAAAGCTAAATGAATCCACATGTTGTTGATTAACCCCCAACCTAATAGGGAAAACAGCACTAAAGCTTAAAAGTGTGAATCGGTAGTCATCGCTGACTGATATAAATTCGTTAACAATGTTCGGGGTAATAATTATTAAATCATTTTTTTGGTGGGTGTAAGAAATGAGATCATATTTAATCTCGCACGTCCCAGCTTGTACTAGTATAATGCAATAATGGTCCAGACGAAACGGAAGGTTTACTGGCAGTTCGGAAAGCGTTTCATTTTGATACATGATATGTAGATTGTCGTCTACCACCTTCTCGCCAAAGGCAGAGAGAATTTGATTGATTGTAAATTTCAAACCCTGATTATTACTCATAGATGCACTTTCTACTTTTCGATACCGTAGTAAATATAAACAAGTTTTTTTTCTAAACTATTTTACGATTGCTATAAATGCCAAATAGAAATGCGGTAATTGACATATTGGTGTTTTTTAAAATTGCGGTCAATGCGCTAATCAAAACAAAGCATGGGTCAACTTTGGATACTATTATAAATGAAAATACCACGTTAATGGTTTGTCAGTCATGGTTTGGAAAAAAGACTAAAAATTTCTTTTAATGTAGTAATAGAATGATTTTGTTAAATAGAACAAAGTAAAAATCCGGTTATTGACATACATTGTATGTGTTTAGCCATAGCTATTTGAAAGAATTACGGGCAACTTTGTAGTACAAAATTCTAAAGATATGCCTAGAGCCAAAGTAAAAAGACAAGCTACCGCTGTTGATATGACAGCAATGTGTGATGTAGCATTCCTTCTCCTAAACTTTTTTGTGATGACCTCAGTAACGAAGGTTCCTGATCCGGTAGATATCAAGATACCAAGTTCTACTTATGAAATCAAACTTCCGGAAAAAGACCTGACCATTTTAACAATTGGTGGTAAGGGCCAGGTGTACTTTGAAACACTTGGACCGGATATAATGAGTGCAACTTTGGAAAAGATGTCTGCTCAGTATAATATTCCTTTTACTCCTCAAGAAATTAAACGGTTTAGTTTGATAGGTTCTTTTGGGGTTCCCATCCAAAACTTAAAAACTTATATTGCTTTAGATGGGGCAAAAAGGAAATCATCAGGATTAGGTACGGGAATTCCCGCAGATTCTACCAACAATCAGCTTGCTGACTGGCTGTTGAATTCAAGAAAAGCGGTAGCGGAACTGCATTCTACTGCGGTAAGAGTGAGTATTAAAGGTGATGAAAGACAGGATTATACATCAATTAAAAAAGTGATTGATATCCTGCAAAAGCAAAAAATCAACAAATTCAGTTTGGTAACCGTGTCAAGATAACTTGTAAAGTTGGTACCAATGTTAACAGATAAGCATCCGAAATATGGAACGTAAGTGGTCTAGAGTAATCTTCATTTTAATATTGATAGGCGCAAATATAGTGTTTGATCAGGTATCCAAAAGTCTTGTACGCCAACATGTAAAGGAAAATGAAATTATACAAATTATAGGTTCTCATTTCGTTTTAACCAGATGCGAAAACTCAGGGGCATTTTTAAGTTCAGGCGAGGATATGCATTCGGTCACTAAAAGTATTATTATTAAAGTTATACCCGCAATAGGTCTGGCTTTGGCATTGTTGTACGTTCTTTTGATAAACGACCTTACGTTTGTGAAATACGTAGGCTTTAGCTTTGTTATCGGTGGCGGAGTTGGCAACCTGTTTGACAGACTTAATTATGGGTCAGTAACAGATTTCCTGCACATTGATTTTCTTATGTTTAAAATGGGCATTTTTAATCTAGCGGACGTATCCATCCTAATTGGCATTATTTCTTTAATTAGTTCACGACTTGTGCAAAATTACAGCTCTGAGGATTCTTTTAATAGTGAGGTGGTTGCATAGTGCTGACATTATCTTGTGCTAATTGACCTATCTAAGAATTTATAAAAATGAAGATGATGATCAGAAAAGAAATAAATGTCATGTGGTTCAAGAGAGACTTGCGAGTTCGTGATAACATTGCTTTATGCAATGCCATTCGTGAAACAGAGAAGTCACCAGATACACAACTGTTGATCATCTATATTTTTGAGCCATCACTGATATCAGATCCACATTATGATGTTAGGCATTGGCGATTTGTAGTCGAAAGTCTTTCTTCATTAAATTCACAATTGAGTTCCTTAGATTTAACAGACATTAATGCAGAAACCCATAAGGAATGGCCCGATGTTGTCGTTAACCGTAATCCTGTCCAACTTTCCTTGAATGATGCTCTATCAGGTATGTGGATTTTTCATGGTGAAGTGCTGGAGGTATTCAAGGCGCTCGTAGGTATTTATACAATTAAGGAAGTCTTTTCACATGAGGAAACGGGATTAAAGGTGACGTATGATCGGGACTTAAAATTTGCAGCATACTGTGAGCAGTTCCGGATTAAATGGAATCAATTTCCAAATATTGGAGTTGTTCGTAAACTTAAAAATAAGGCACAATGGCTCGCCTTTTGGAAGTCAGATATGGCTACCGGGCAACAACATCCAGATCTAACACGACTTATCCCCCTGGTACCAGACGAAATATGGTTTAGCGAGAATAAAGGTGGGCCGTTGCCGGCAAACTGGTTTGAAAGAGATGATAATTTTCAGCAGGGGGGAGAGGTTATGGCGCATTTTTATTTGGATACCTTTCTGCAGAATAGAGTTCGAAAATATACCTCCTCAGTTTCTAAACCCCTGGAAAGTGTTAGCGGATGTAGCAGATTATCGCCGTATATCGCTTGGGGATGTTTAAGCATGAGACAGGTCCACCAGGCTACTTTAGTTGCTAAATCAGATGCTATTACCCATGATAAAGATTTAGTCGTGCAGTTTAATAAATTTTTACCAAGGCTGAAATGGCAGTCTATGTTTATTCAGGAGTTTGAATCTCAGGATTTTATGGAATTTCAAAACGTTAATAGTGGTTTTGAAAATATGGTAAAGAATGTAAATCACGAGAATTATGTTAGATGGTCTACCGGATTAACAGGATATCCGCTTGTGGATGCATGTATGCGGTGCCTGATTGCTACCGGATATATCAACTTTCGTATGCGTGCAATGTTGGTTTCTTTTCTGACGCATCATTTATTCCAGGATTGGAAAACTGGAGCCAAATATTTAGCAAGTATTTTTACGGATTTTGAACCTGGACTACATTATGCGCAAATCCAAATGCAACCAGGTATGGGTAGCCAACAAACGGTTCGAGTTTATAATCCAATAAAGCAATCTTTTGAGCATGATCCTGATGGAACATTTATCAGGAATTGGGTCCCCGAATTAGTAAACTGTTCAGAAAGCGTTATACATACCCCTTGGACGATGACGCTAATGGAACAGGATATGAATAAGGTAAAGATTGGGATCGACTATCCACACCCTGTTGTAGATATAGTCGAGACAGGTAATCTTGCACGTCTAAAGCTTTATAAACCTAGAATTTTTCATAAAATTTAGAACAATGTCAAAAGCAACCTCCATCATGGAACACTCTTTAGATATGATTTTCAGTGATATTCACTCAGTGTCATTATTGATGGATGAATGGATTATTTTAGAGATAAAAAAAGAATTTCCTGAAGTTAGAATACATCACTTAACATATATTTCTGCCATTGGACCAATTGGTATTTCCAATGTTGATTTAATTATTAAAGTTGGAAAAACAAAACAAGCCGTAAATAAGGTAATTACGAATCTGAGAGCCCATGGACTCGTAGTGGTGAATCACTACCATAGTTTGAAATTTATTAGAATTAATCTTACCGAACATGGGGAAGCCTTATTTGAAAGTATCTGCTCCTCCAGACTTAAACTTCAAAATATTTACTCCGATATTCTTGGGATAAATAGATATAATCACCTGCTAGTTGCTTTAAGCAGGCTCAAATCATTCCATAAACAATAAAAAAAGATTATTTACAATGCTCTTATTGAAATAGGATCAATTGAGCCACAGGTTGCAAAAATATACAAGTTTGAAAATATGAAGGAGGCATATGATGCTGTGGAAAATTCCACCTCAACTGGTAAAGTAGTAGTGGAATTTTAGTTCTTTTATAATGCCAAATTTTTCTTAGGATGTTTCATTAGTATTAATACTTATAAGATTATGAATAAGGTAATAGACGCGAAGAAAAAATTGCAGGAAGAGGCAATGAAGCTCTTTGCGCGAAATGGTTACAGTTGTGTGTCAGTAAAGGATATAGCCAGGGCAGCAAATTTGAGTACAGGAATGGTTAATTATCACTTCAAATCAAAGGAAGCATTGTTAACAGATATTTTGGGCGAATTTTATTTGACTTTCCATACATGCGTTCATCAGCTTGATAGAATTGAAAATAATTCTAAGTTGAAATTAGAAGTGATGATGTCTTTTTTAGTGGATCAGGCTCTTGTTCACAGAACGGCAATGTATCTTTACTTTCAAGAGGAGACATTAAAAAGCTCGAGAACAGTTCAATCTAAGGGATCTATTACAGCGTTCAACGATTATTTGCAAAATATGTTTATCTCGATTGTGGATGAGGGTGTTTCTACGGGGGAATTTAGTCTTGTCCCCCATTCCGAATATGTATTTTATACTTTGATAGGAACAATTAGAGAAGTATTACTACGTAACCAAGATCTATTCTTGAAGTCTGATGTAGATAATAAAATACCTATGTTGAAGAAGTCATTACATGATTATCTAAATTTTATCATTCAAACATCTATAATACACAGGTGAATACTTGGGTGCCTACATGTAGGTATGCTGGATCCAGCAGCAAAAATAACCGTATCGTCAATGTAATCTTTGACCTGCTTGCCCAGCATTACATTTACACCTTTTTTTTCAAGGTTGTTTCGTCTAATTTGGGATTTCTCACTCATTGGCGCCAAAACAACATTGAGGGTATCGACCAGGTAAATGGCAGGCTGGCTACCGGCAAGTTTTGTTGCAAAATGGTAATCGTATCCAATTCCATTGCTTTCGGGATATGGGCCATCTTATTATTTTCGCGGGTATATGGGTTTGAAAACGGGCAGGCAATTTGCTAAGTTAGCCAGATGAAGACCTTACACTTGTTCCTTATTATTTCATTCAGCACAGTTTACAACGGGTTTGGTCAGCAGAATTTAACCCACCCAAAAGAAATAATAAAAATTGCTTTATTGGGAACTTATCATTTTGCTAATCCCGGATAGGATAAGTTTAATGTCAATTAGCGTTGTAATTTACACCATCTGATCCAACCTTCTAAAAGGACATGAATAAATCAGACAATAAGCGTCTTAGGACCAATCAGAATAATGGAATAACCTAATTACAAATGGATAATATGAAAATTGTAGAAGAGATTCTGTTAACGGGTAAGCTAACCGTTATTGGAATAGATTTAACCGGGTCGGAGAAAAAAGCATCCGGCTGGGCTTCGCTAAAAGATGGTTTTGCAGAAACCAAAAGAGTCTTTTCCGACTCGGAATTGATTGCTCAGACAACCAGGATAAATCCTGCGTTGATCTCCATTGACTTCCCCTTATCGTTACCTATTGGAAGGCTAACCGTTTATGATGATGATCCTGGGAGAAAGCAATTTGGAATCACCAGGTTATGTGAGCGTTTGCTCAGCAAACGCGGTATCCGGTCGTATCCAACCCTCATACGCAGCATGCAAAAGCTGACCTTGCGTGGCATGCTGTTAGCGCAGGAATTTAGAAGTCTGGGCTTTACCGTCATTGAATGTTTTCCTGGCGGGACACAGGATATTCTAGGCTTGCCAAGGAAGCATAAAAGCCTTCCGGACCTCGTTCAGGGGCTGGCAAATATTGGTATAAAAGGTAAGTTTACGGACATTGGTGTCAGTCACGATGAGATCGACGCACTTACCGCTGCCTTAGCGGGTTGTTTTTACCTGGCGGGTCGGTATGAAGCCGTTGGGGATGAATTAGAGGGTCAGATTATTCTGCCGCTTCTTCAACTGGGTTGACTGCTTTCTAATTCTGTATCTTCCCGTTCCGCCCCGCTGACGAACGCAGAAAAGGTCTTAGCGGCAGTGGTGCTCAACAAAAACACAAAAATGAGCATAAAGGAAATACCCGTAATGATCTCAATGTGATACCTTGATATTGACCCGCGAGAGCTGTGGGCCTGTCAGCAAAACAAGCGGCTGCCTCTCGAAGTTCCCGTCGCTGACGCGGGCCATGGATACCGGATCATTGCAATAGAACATCAGTGATTGAAATGGGAAAGGAGGAAAAGGGGTTACTACATCTGCTATCCCACCAGGCAGGGTAACATCTACCGTGAATATGTTCAGCAAATATTCCAGCAGCGCCGGGTTCGGTATGTATGTTTTTACCTTCAATGCTAACCTGTAATGTAATATAGTTAGATGTAAATTTATGTATAACAAAGAAAATACCCCTCCGTAAATGCTATTCAGACATTAAAAAATATCGAAGTCTACTGTACATCGTTATCATAGCTGGAAAAGTTTCAAGAAGCCTTACTATTCAAAATGTTTAAGAAACGGTACCCCAGCAATAGGTAGAGAAAAATTGAACATGGACATGGTGCTCTTAATTGGTGATATATTTGGATGAAATAAGTAGTAAAAGGGTGCGGTCTGCTTTTGCTTCCTCATAGTTTTCTTTAAGTAACTGGCTGATATGCTTGTTTTTCAACCTAACTGCAGCCATCTGTAAAATTTGGAAAGAAGCCATTTCTATACTTTCAATATTTTGCATGTAAAAAATGATGGAAAGATCACGCAATTCGGGTTCACCCCTTTGTTCATTGATCGATTCAAAAGCGTCTTGAATAAGTCCGCTTAACCCATGAATGCTACCTTTAGATACTTCAGCATCTAGTAAAGAATAAATTAACTCCATCCTGGCAATCTGCTTTTCAACATCTGCAACCGTTTCCAGGATCGCATTCCTAAGATCTGCAAATTCAACTTCTTCAGCGATGCCGGGGAGTCTAGATACAAGGTGGAGTTTGGCGGCATAAATGCGGTCAAGGTGTTTGATGAAAAATAATTTTAGCTTTTCGGAGCCAAGATTTATCTTTTTCCAGGAGCGGCGTTTGTCAGGTTGTTCATTCATAACTGCAGATTGAAGTGCTAAGTTATAAATTCTTTCACTTTTGCTAAAAGATTATCTATATCAAATGGCTTGTTTACATATCCGTTTGCTCCGCAGCTTTGTGCTAGATCAGGCACATTATGCTCGGCGGAAACCAATAGCACTGGTATAGTTTCCATTCCAATTTGTTTTTTGATTTCTGCACATATCTGCGCACCTGTTTTTTCGAATCCCGAAATTCTGAAATCAAGTAAGATCAGGTCTGGGTGCAGTATTTTAATGTTTTCAATTGAACTTCCTGTTTTTTGAAGGACAGTATCATAGCCTTCTTCACCTAAAATTATGTCCAAAATAGATAAAATATCTTCATCATCGTCAATCACAAGTATTCGTTTAGCCATTTTTGGTTTTTAATTTATTACAGTTATATGTCGTTTAACATCATGTGTGGCTATTAAATCAAGTCGGCGACATGAATGCCGTAAACTTCTTTAAACAGTTTGCTAAAATGGCTTCTGGAACTATAGCCTGCAATGTTCGAAATCTCTTTTATTGTCCGGTACTTACCTGATGCAATGGCTTCCCATGCTAGTTGCAGTCGTATAACACGCACTAATCTATTGGGCGTGATACCCAAAATACGATCCACATGACGGAAAAGTTGACGTTCACTAATTGCTAATTCATTACTTATAAGACTCAAATTCAATTCCAGCTTGCCTGCGCGATTTCTAACCACTGCTTCAAAATTATCTAACCAGAATTGATCAGAATAAGAAGAGCCTTGCTCATTGTTTTCACCTTTAACGATTATTGGTTCCGTTAAATTCGGTACAATGGTTGTCCTTGGCAATTTCTTAAAGCGCTTCTGGTGGTCCTCATTAATCATCCCAAGAATAGAAGAAATTCGATCATACTCTTCAACCTGCTTTCTGTAGGTAATGTTCTTAGCAATACCAAAAAATAGGTGATCACGCATGATAGGTACCGATGTCCATGAAAACCAAACAATAGAACCACCCTGTGCCACATATCTATTTTCAAAATTCAGCAGGGATAGACCTTTACTTAAATCTGCATGCTTTTGATTAGTCAATTCCTTATCATCAGCATGAATAAAAGTGGTGATGGGAGACGAGTATAGTTCCTCTTCGGTGTATCCAAGAGTTTTAGAAACGGCAGGGTTTATTTTTTTGAAATAGCCATCGAAGCCCGCTATACATATTATATCAGGCGTGATCTGAAAAAAGTATTCCAAATCAAAAACCTTTTGAGAAGTCAACTTCGGCATACAAAATCTATACTTTTCATAATTACCCTACTTAATAATTAGTTATCGGCTATTCGTTAGGGAAATGCGAATTTTGTCAATATTGTTTTTAATTAATATGCTGTTAAAGCATTATGTCAATTTTGAGTACATTATTGTCAGTATTGTGACCTTGGCAACTTATGTATATAACCATTACCACCTGAAAAGGAAAGGTCATGATCTGTTTTAATTTGAATTAACATTGTTGACTATCCTTTTGGTAGTAAAAGTTATCTTTCAAAATATTACAGAATTTTTATCCCTGCTTCAGTAAAACTTGCCAGCAGCAGCTTTAATAAATCACTTTTAAACCCCGCTTCAATATAGATATTATTAATCCACACCAGTATTTTAAGCTCAATACTATCCGCAGCAATGGCATTGACCAGGATTTCCGGCTTCAAATTAGCTACCGTACTACCGCTGAGTTTTTTTAGTTCCTCTTCCACTATTTTACTCAACGCATCCAGGTTTTCCTGGCTGCCCACCTTGAATGTCACTTCTGTTTTTATATAATCATTATTAAGGGTCCAATTTACCAGCCGCCCTGAAAGCAAATCCCCATTAGGAATAATCACATCAGAACCCTGAGCTGTTAACATCCTGCTGGAACGGATCCCTATGTCCTGTATTTTTCCCTTTTTATCGGCCAGCTCGATATAATCACCAATCCGGAATGGCTTCTCAAAGATCAAAATAATCCCCGATACAAAATTGTTGATGATATTTTGCATTCCAAGACCGATACCAACACCAAAAGCCCCCAGTACTACCGTCAGCTTATCCATAGGGACGCCCGATGCAGCAAGCGCCATCATTACCCCTGCCAGGATAATAATTAACCTTACCAGTGCAAGCTTGGAGCTCTTATGTTCTACCTTCTCTTCAAACTGAAGCTTTTTATCCCCAAATAACAAACCGATATATTTTTGCATCAGGTTCGTGATATATACAATCAGTAAAAAGAACAGCAGGTTACCCAGCGAAAACTTAATACTTCCAAACACCCTACCTTTAGTGATAATAGAAGTGACCAGTCCTATCACACTTGTTGCGATGCCGAGGTTGATCATAAACACGATCCACCATAAGAGGATGGATAACCAGGTAAAAAACTTCTTTATAGAGGCATGAGCTTTGGCAACGTTGATGCGCGAAAATAATCCATTGGAACATGAACTTACCTTCATTTGCAGATCCATTGATTCTAAACAAATCTGCACAAAAACAACTAAACCGATTACCTGTGTAAGCCCGATCACGGCAGTAATACTGAATACCTTTGCCAGGGTAATACGTCCGAATACATTAAACAGGATTGCCAGGAGATTCAGCGTGAGATAGATGAATGACACAGTTCTCACAAAACGCGTGGCAAATGTCGCATCCTTCAGGTACTTATATACCTGCAAACCATAATAAACCGAAAAGACATTGATGAGTATCAGCGCAAGCCGCATCCATATTGCATCGTTGATCATCGCACTTGCTGATATAATCATGATATGCAGCCCTACAGCAATAAACCAAAGGCGGAGTGCAGGCTTATCCAGTTTTTTCCAGAACAGGAACGAAAGTACCAGTAGCAGGCAGAACTGTATCAGCTCGATAAAATATGAGGGGGCGTCTGGTTCGAATAGGGGTGTGAGCGTAAGCAGCAGGATGATAGTTGCAACAAGCGGAAAAGGTTTGATATAATCAAATTTAAGCTCGCCCAACTGTTTCCTTGTACCGGGCACAGTTGCATTTTTGAAGTTCTTTCTTATCCAGAAAAAAAAGGCTAAACCTATAAGCAACAGCAACGTACGGTTGTCCCATGTGGAACGGATGAAATAGCTAAGCAGTTTATTCTGTCCCTGGTAGGTAGATCTTACCAGTTCGCCGATACTGCTGTTGATACTCGTGGAGGGCGCCGACCAGATATAGGGTGACTCCCTGCTTACTTCACTCATACCTGTATTTCTTAACCGATCGGTAGTATTACTTTGCAGGTCGCCCACCGTAGTTATAGCTGCCGTTACATCGGCCAGCAACCTGCTGATGCTGTCCAGCTGTAAATTGGTATTTTCCCCGGTATGCTGTAATTTAACCCTCAGGGAGGCCACCTGGGATGTATACAATGCCCTGTCTGTCGTATCATTTGCGGATATCTTTAATAACGAATCATCACTGAGGGTAATTACTTGTTTAGACCACCGCTGTAAATCGCCCGTTCTTTTTGATAGCGTCTCCTGCCATTTGACCAGCTTTTCCTGTGCGTCTTTCAGTAACAGTTCGTAGCTGAGCAGGCTCTTTTTATCAATGGTTATAGCCGTATCTTCAAGATCTGTCTTTACTGGTTTGAGGTCTGCACTCAAAGCAGTAAAGTCTTTTTTAATGCGGTCTATAGCCCAGCTCTTCTGGTTGGCGGCATCAATCTCATTAAGGGTGGATTGGGCAGTTTGTATTTTGAACAGCAGCGTGTCTGGTATAGCCGTTGAGCTGTCTGTAAGGTTCCTTGCTGGTTGCTGGGCAATTGTTATTGAGGGATAAAGAAAGAGTACGAGTGTTAAAAAAAACAGACAGGGATGTAACTTCAGTTTCATAATTAATAACCAGACACTATCGTTTAAAAGCAAAATGCAATGCAATAACTGTGCTAATTAGTATGAATAGTATTATATAATAGGAAGACTACATTATTTATTATTTAAACATTCATTGTAGATTTGTTGTTAGGCTGTGAAGTTCAGACCCCTACCTTATCAGTCCGTTCAGGGCTTAGTATTCCTTATGCAAGTGCTTTCAATTCCGTATTGGATCCTTTCTCCAGTGATCCCGAAATGTTTCAATGCTCATTTATTTAAAACTGTATAATTTACAATCTCTGCGATCCGGTCATCAATCACATTTATACCATTTTTGATCACTTTTATCAATGGATAGGCTAGATCATGTCCATCTATTTCCAGCAAATTAACCAAACCTTTGACCGATGCGACAGGTTTGCGAAACTCGTGTGATTGCATATAAGCAATATGCGTTAACTTCCGCTGCTGGGTCAAAGCAGTTTGTTGAGAAGCAATTCTTTTAGAGATATCAGTGGAGTTATAAGATATCCCAATAATATCACCCTGGTTATTTCTGGCAGGGTCGTAGCTAATCAGGCACCAAATGGAATACTTCCCAAAATTAAGTAAACGTTCATGCTTAAAACTTTCTCCTACCAAAGCCCTTTTACAGCCATCTAAAAAATCCTTCATATGGGCAGATTCAATGAACTGCTGAACATCGATCCCTGTACACATATCAACATCATAAGCCTTTTTAATAAATATTTCAACTGCTTTATTATAACATATAACTCTGAATTCCTTGTCCAACAGTAAATGGCTGGTCGTTGTGCTTTCAAAAAAAGAATTCATTGTCAGCTCAAGCTTCTTCGCTGCCAGGTATTGTTCCTTTAAGAAATGAAGATTACTTTCAAATTCAAGCAATTGAATAACCTGACTAGCCAGATTTTGCAGCATTTCCTTTTGGATTTGCGTAAGTTGTCCCGGCTTTTGGTCAATAACACATAAACTGCCCAGTGTGTGCCCATCATGGGTGATCAATGGAGCCCCAGCGTAAAAGCGGATACCCGCTTCTCTGGTTACAGCGGCATAATCTTTAAGTCTTGGATCCATTTGAGCATCCGGAACTATCATTACTGTATCAGTTTCCAATAGGTAATGGCAAAAGGACTGATCTCTTGCTGAACTGGAAACAAATCCATCCTCAGCCAGCATAAATTCGGTATCCTGGCCAATTATGGTAATTAATGCGCTTTGCACGCCGCAAATATCTGCAGCAAGTTGGGCTATTTCTTTAAATTCTTCTTGTTTGTTGATCTGGATCTGTAAAAACCGGTTTACAGCTTCAAGTCTTTTTAACTCCTTATAGGGCATAAAAATGAGGTTAAAACGTCAGCACTGCATGCACTTACGGAATACTTCCTGTCTTTAGCGAACTAATTATGGATCCTTTTTCCCAAAGTTCATTACATACCTTTTCCAATAGATCAAACTCGGGTATACCAACCGGATAACCCTGCTTTTTGATTCCGGACATTGCATTTTTTATCTCCTCCATAGGGCGGTCTAATTCTGAAAGGATCAGGTCAATCTGTCGGAATGATTCCCCTTGTTCTATGATGGTTTTTTCATGTTTGACAGTCTGTGTGATGTCCGTAGCACTGTAGGTAACACCAATAACAAGTCCAGTTGAATCAAATGCAGGCTCATAAGTGAGGTACCAGGGAACGTTGCCCTGAGGTGAATTAATTAAGGTATCTACACTAATAGTTTCACCCATTAATGCGCTTCTACAATTTCGAACAAACTCATTCAGGTACGAATGTTCTACATAATCTATCATTTCCATACCTTCCTTAATTGGTAGCTGGTAGCTGTTCATCAGTACATTAGCTGTTGCATTGTTAAAGGATATCACGCGCAGCTGGGTGTCTAACAACAGGTGGCAGGAACTGGTGCTTTCAAAGAAAGAGCGAAGTTTAGTCTGTTCATTCAGCGAAAATTCGTACTGTTCTTTCAATAGCTTGAGACTCGCATCAAATTCCAGCAAGCGTGTAACTTGCCGTGCAAGCCTGTGCAGCATCTTCTCTTGCGTTGCTGTTAATGTTTTTGGCTGCAAATCATATACACATAATGTTCCAATATTATCGTCGTCATGAGTAGTTAATGGAGATCCGGCATAAAAGCGAACATGGGGATTTTGAATTACAAAGGGATTATTACTTACCCGGTCATCCAGCACAGCGTCAGGAATGATAAGCAACTGCTTTTGTTTAATTGTATACTGGCAAAAACTATCCTCATTGGAAACTTCGCTGAGATCAGTGCCCACTTTGAACTTGATATGCTGGGTTTTGTTGTCCATAAAGGTGATAAGCGCAATAGGAGATTCACAAATATTTGCCGCCAGTTCCACAATTTGCTGCAGTTCCTCTTCTTTACTGATATCCATCTTTAAAAAGCGGTTTACTGTTTCATACGCTTTTAGTGCACTATCGGGCATACATTTAATTTTTATTTGTGAGAACGTATTTCATATCCGCGCCAGTTTAAAAAGATTTGTCGTAGAACCGCTTGGAACACAAATCCATAGCATATTGATACTTTAGAACATATACGAAAACTTAGAGCGCAAAGTTCTTGCCATTCTGTTCTTATTCCAACACTACAGATGTTCCACTAGCCTATCAAGTTTGTTTAAAGAACACTCTGAAAGTCGTCGATTGGTTCAAAATGCTTTCAACAACTATTTTACCTCCCAACGCTTCGATCTGAGTTTTTAAAATGAATAACCCCATTCCTTTAGCATCTTCATTACCATGAAAGGTCTTGTACATGCCAAAAATTTTATCACCGTAAAGATTCAGGTCAATGCCTATTCCATTGTCTTTAAATACAAACACATTGTAGTTGCCAGATGGATAAAAAGATAGATCAATCTCCAAAGACCGGTCAGGCGATTTGTATTTTAAGGCATTGGTTAATAGATTAAGGATAATGCTTTCCAAATATGCTGGATTAGTATTCAGATATGCCTGCTCATCGAAAAGATAATTAATTGTCGCGCTGGCATTAATAAACAGTACTTTAATGCTGTCAATAATCCTTTCGATTTCAGCCTTGAGACTTATCCTTCTGATCAGTAAATTGGTGTTATTTTGTATCTTGATGATATCATTTAAATTGTGAATGGTAGCGTCCAGGCTGGAAATGCTTTTAGTAATCAGATTCCATGTCATCGCCTTTTCTTCTGCACTGCCAATTTCATTCAAATTGATAATCCCGATAATATTTGCCACATGAGAGCGGATATTGTGTGAGATGATGTAGGTAAAATTTACCAGCTTTTTATTTTGCTCTGCTGTAATATCTACAAGCGACTGCAATTCTTGCTGCCTCATGATTAGCGAAGTAATGTCGTGGCCTATGCAAAGTACCTCCTTAGGAAGACCTGATTGATCCAAAAGTACTTTAAATTCCCACTGTGTCGATACAACGCCATCTAAGTACGGCTTTCTCAAAATTACCCAATAGGATTGACCCAGATTAGCGAAACATTTTGAAACGGTGTCCATACAAATTTGATGATCTTCGGGAATGATTAAATCTATGGAAGGTTTCCCCATCCACTCAGTCGCATCAAGACCAAATTTTTTACAAAAAAAAGGGTTCATATAGGAGTATTTCCCCTCCAGATCTGTTTTGATAACGTAAAAGGAATTATTTTCTATGATAGATCTGTAGTAATGATCATCCGATCGAATGTCATCGATTAAATTGTTCCCGGATTCTGTTTTATCACTTGTATTATTCATCCTGTATGAAAGTTTTATTATAAAATCCAGGTTGTTACCCCAGATCACTTGTGGAACGCAATATACGTTTAGTGTTCACAGTTGGTTTTTGGGTAGCATCATAGGTGAATGAAGAAATTATATCTGAACCCTACAAAGCCTATAAACGTGAACAAGTTTACAGTAATGACCAATTATTACATTCAAAATGAGTTTAATAACTGTCCGTGAGAACCTAATCATGTCAAATCGCTAAATTGCGGGCTTTCAACAATTGATTTATGCATGTAGACTATCGTATATCATACAATCACAAACCTCTTGTGATCATCAGTTCATTCCTGTTTTTTATGTTTCAAACCATTATGGCAACAGCTCAGCAGCAATCAGTAAATATATTGTACCCATGGAAAAGCAAGTCTGGTTTAATAGGCTATGCAGATCATGACGGTCAACTGAAAATTCAGCCTCAGTTTGAAGATGCTAGTCTTTTCACCAATGAATTTGCAATTATAGAAAAAGACGGTAATAAAGGAGTAATCAATAAAGAAGGAGTGATCACTTTAGACTGCGGGTACGATGAAATACAATTGGCTGCTGTGGGAAATGAAACCCTCGCGATCACCCGAAAAAAATATAATGCGTGGTGGAGAATCAACCAATGGAAACTATTCCCCGGTTTTTCAATCATGGGGAGTACCGCGGATAAAAGATTTTTTGATACGCAAGTTCAGAGAATGAAATGGGAAATTACCCTGCTTAACAACAAACAGACAATTGTCAGCACAGACCATCGCACCGGTGCCTATCCTTATGACACTTCCACCATTCGATGCCTTGGTGATAAAGTACTAATTAAGGATCTTTTATTCCGGATTGACAAGGGGGAAATCAAGCAGCTATCAGGACGGTTTAGAGGCTTCTTAACTGACTCCACGCTGCTGCGCTATCAAGGAGACTTCTATCAGATTGTAGATTTAGATGTAAAACGGCAAGGCGAGGCTATTTTTAATATTCCCAGTGTATTCAATATGAAAGTAGGGGAACACCTACAGGAATTAAAAACATTGAGCAGGGTTTCTGGCATTGAAGTGAAGTTTGACTTTATGCAAGATCAGCAAGGCCATATGTATATATATCCTGATTTAAATAAAATCTTCCCTCAGCAAATCAGTAAATATCCAGATGACGATACCGATGCAGCAGAAATTATCCGGAATGCGCAAATGATCTGTTCAGTACCTGGCACTGATTATTTTCTCATATACAGCAGCATTCATCTTCAGAAAGCATTTTACCTCCTTCATAAAAATGGATCCTGGGAAAGTGACAGAACCAAAACTAAAGATTTTGTTGTCACCTCCAATAGTGGCAATTTGATGTATCCCACAGTGCATGATCTTGGAATGGATCCTTTGCTTCCTCAAAAATTTGTAGTCAAAAGAATCGAACGCACATTTACCAATAACCACTGGTTTACTGTATCTGGAACTACCAGCCCTGGTTCGCCCTCCCTTTCTGGCATTTTTGATAGTACCAGCAAAAAATGGATACTGCCTTTGAGATACCCTAGCCTGGAGCAAATGAAAGGTTATCCATACATCTGGAAATTCGAAATTGATACCCAAAGTGATTATAAAAAGAAAAAATACGGTTTAATTGATGTCAAGACAGGAAAGATCATTCTCCAACCTGTTTACACTACTTTAACTGCAGAGGGAAAAGCGGGCATTTATAATGCAGAAAAATGGGAAGAGTTTTATATTAACCCAATCACTGGTAAGGAATATAGAGAAGCTAACTAATTAAAAATTAACCTTCATGATGTTGGACAAACCTTGGCTTACTAGTGTATATGATGTAAAATATTACTAGCCATGATCTATAAAATAACGAAGCCCAACGATTTACTTGCAACCTTTGTCGAAAGTTTTTGGATGCTGGAGAGCGAAATAGACCAGGATAAAGAGGTAGTTATTTTACCCGACGGACGTATTGATATTATTTTTGCCTGGTCGGTAAAGGAACCACTCCATGTGATGTTAATGAAACTTGATACGGAATCTGCCACTGCTGCCCTATCTGCAGGAACTACTATGTTTGCTGTAAGCTTTAAACTGCTTGCGTTGGAATACATCCTTAACATTAATCTTATAAATTTGAATCAGCCGTTAATTTTGCCCAATGATTTCTGGGGCGTAAATGCCATTGATTTGAAAAACTTTGACAGCTTTGTTCACCGCTGTACGAGATCCATGCTGGATGCATTGGGAACACAAGTTGTTGATATAAGGAAGAAAAAGTTATTCGAACTTATATATCACACTAATGGTGTCATGAGTGTGGCAATGTTATCTGAAAAATCTTGCTGGACAGCCAGGCAAATTAACAGGTATTTTAATGAGCGGGTCGGTATTTCACTTAAAAAATATTGTGATATATTGAGGTTTCGTGCGTCCTTTATTGATCTCAAAGAAGGCCGGCTGTTCCCTAAAGGGGAATTCTTCGATCAGGCCCACTTTATCAAATCCATCAAAAAGTTATCGGGAGTAACACCAAAACAACTTGGTAAAAATCAAAATGACCGATTTATACAATTATCTACATTGCTGAAAGAGTAATATTGCATCATTATTCAATCCATTGAGGTATGTTATTACAAGATAAGAAGGTTGCAATTGTTGGTGGTGGCCCTGGTGGGCTTACACTGGCTAGACTTTTACAAATGAAGGGTGCAGATGTCAAAGTATACGAACGGGATGTAAACAGGCAGGTGCGGGTGCAGGGGGCCACATTGGATTTACATTATGAATCTGGTTTAAAGGCCTTGAAGGCCGCTAACCTGATAGAAGCATTTAAGATTACCTATCGTCCCGGAGCGGAGCAGATCCGTGTTACTAACGCAGATGCGAAAATTTATCTTGATCAGCATGAAGCGGGAACTATAGAGGATTTTGATAGTCCATGGTTCAGACCAGAAATAGACCGTGGCCCTCTAAGGGAAATTTTACTGGATTCATTGCAGCCAGCAACAGTAATTTGGAACAGTTATATAATTGCTGCGGAAAAAAATGGTGAAGGCTGGATTCTGAAATTTCATGATGGCAGTGTAGCACAAGCAGACATTGTGATTGCGGCAGACGGAGCGAATTCAAAAATTAGGCCTTTAATTACCGAAATTAAACCTTTCTACTCGGGAATTACCGCTTTGGAAGGGAACATTTACAACGCAGATATAAATGCGCCGCATCTGGCTAAATTGTTAAATGGCGGAAAGATTTTCTCCTTTGGCTATTCTCAAACCATTATTTTAAGTTCAAAAGGTGATGGAAGTATTGCATTTTATGCTGGATTTAGAACAGACGGTAATAAATTACCTACTATTGATCTTACTAATAATATTCAGGTCGTCAACTGGTTTCAGAGTGAATTCCATGGGTGGAGTTCTATTTGGTACCAGCTATTCGCACATCATGCAACTACTTTCGCTTTCAGGCCTTTTTACTGTATGCCGTTAGATCAGGTTTGGGCAGCACAAGATAACATCACCATGATTGGCGACGCAGCACATTTAATGCCTCCTTATGCAGGCGAAGGTGTTAATATGGCAATGCTTGATGCACTGGAATTAAGTGAGGCACTCACGGGTGATATCTTTGCAGATTCATTGTCGGCTATAACTTATTACGAGAAGCAAATGCTGCAAAGATTTGTCAAGATAGGGAGCATTACATTGGATAACACCGCATGGATGCACTCGTCCGAAGGGTTGAAAAATATGCTTGAATTGTTTAATCCAGCCGTTTAGTTACTTCACTGATTTTTTCAAGTCATTTATATGATCCTCGGCCCAAGTGCACATTACAGCAACTACAGGTAATGTATTTACTGTACTCTATGCTGTTCAACCTTGTTGTTAGTATCATGACTCCCATTTGAAGGTCTAAAGAAAAAAGATATTGCCATAAATATTCCGATTATTATAAGGAAAAAACCAACTAATCTACCCACCTTTTCGATCATTTGAGTGGTATAGGCATTCCCATATGATTTAAATTCTTCAACCCCGGCCATGTTTCGTCGGTTAAACTGCCGTTTGTTGATCTGGAATCTCAAATAGAGTCCTACTGCAATAAATATAATGGCCCAAATAATGCTCATATCAAAATCTTTAAATTTACAACGCCTTTTTTATATTATTGTTTGGGCTTTTGCTACTAATCAAAATTTGGTCGAAAATTATTCTTTCAAAACGATCAATAAGATTTAAGTTTTCAAAGAACTCAATACTTGCCGTTGGCTCATTCTCTAAAATACCAGATAACCAAGGTTTGCCGGCGTATGAAACTGGTGGGACAGGATAAATTTTTCACTAGATATGATGAATAGCTCTGTTTATTTCTAACGAACGTTTAGATCAAAGCATAGTCGGGGAGAAAATAATGAGGTGACACATTAAAATAAAGTGCCAGCAGGTTGATATGCTTAAGGTTGTATTTCGCGTTATGCTTTCGGCTTTCAACGTTGCCAATAAAAGCACCGCTCACTTTGATAGCGTCTGCAACTTCCTTCTGAGTTACTTTTCTGCTTTTTCTCAGTTCAGTAGCAACACAGATTACATACAGTTCAAGCGTAATTTTTCCCTTTGGGAATTTTGACCTTTTCATCATATTCATAATTTGCGGTATTTTATTACAGCAAATATATCAACCGGATAAAAGCTGAACAAAAATAGGGAGGAAGTTTTTTTTTAAAGAGATTGCTTCATTGGTGATTTATATTCACCACAAATATATTGTGTTGCTGCTATCAGAAATATTAACAACTTTTTTTCGGTTTTATACATTTTTAACGATAATTTAGCGGCGAAGATCAATGATAACTGATTGGTGCATCTCAAAATAAACTAAAACAATACACACACCAGCAAGTCAGCCGTCTCTATTATTATAGGGGCGGTTTTTGCGTTAATTGCAGATACAACAGCTGCTGAAACACACTTTGTACCCTATAGGACCTATTTTTATTTTCTATTGACATTTAATTTATTTAATATTAAATTTGAATCGTTTAATTGTAAGTAAATTATCTTGATGATGAGCGATAAAATAGTAGCGGTGTCAAAATACATTGATCCCTGTAGCGATTGGGGTTTTAAACGGATATTTGGAACAGATGCCAACAAGGATTTGTTAATTGCCTTTCTCAATGCGCTTTTTCAGGGAAATAAGCATATAAGCAATATTAAATATAACAAAAATGAGCATAAGGGAAACACCCGTAATGACCGTAATATAGTTTACGATATTTCCTGCAAAGGTAACGAGCAAGAACGGTTCATCATTGAGATGCAACGTACACGCCAAGAACATTTTGAAGACCGCGCCGTATTCTATGCATGTCGTTGTATTAACGATCAGGCTCGGAATGAAAAAGGGGGCAAATGGGATTATAATCTTAAGAAAGTGTATATGATCGGGATCTTAGATAACTTTGTTTTAAAGGAACGTGAGGATGTTGAATATTTTCACGATGGATGCTTGATCTACAGGCGTTCTGGTGATTTAGTTTCAGACAAAATTTGGTTTATTTTTGTGGAATTACTTAACTTTAAAAAAGCGGATTCGGCCCTTGATACTGAGCTGGATAAGTGGCTGTACGTATTAAAAAATATGAGTAAAATGGATGAAATTCCAGTCTGCTTGCAACAACCTATATTTAAGAAATTGTTCAATATTGCCGAATACATTAATTTAACAAAGGAGGAACAAATGTCATACGATCAAGATTTAAAGAATAAATGGGACAATTACAGTGCCCTTGCTTATCGCGAAAAGAAGGGACGTGAAGAAGGAATTGAAGAAGGCGAGAGAAGAAAAGCAATTAGTATTGCGCGTGAGCTGAAAAAAATGGGTTTGCCATTAGACCAAATTGCCGCCGTCATCGAGCTACCTATTGAAGAGATCGTTGATGTTAATCATTCTTAGCAACCTTGTATGCTAA